>Ga0193964_1000362_pt1 | contig 22371 bp, 23 predicted proteins | sample FB_7_MG_FD_140323 | JGI IMG/M metagenome (GOLD analysis project Ga0193964, IMG submission 140323) | Microbial mat bacterial communities from the Broadkill River, Lewes, Delaware, United States - FB_7_MG | ecosystem: Environmental > Aquatic > Freshwater > River > Microbial mats | place: USA... | reverse complement strand
TGCCAGCAGGAAGTATTTTAGCTACTGCACAATGCAAGACCTGAGCCTATTAATTTCTTTTGTACCTTAAATATATGCCCATACTCACTGCTGGAGGAGCCACTGGCCTCGATTTTTTTAGCTTTCAGGCTTATCAGCCTTTAAGGATGAGCAATACCGCCCCTACAAAAAAACCTACTTAATCTGTTTTTTGTGCCCCTAATTTACCTCCTAAACTACAGATCAATAAGCAAACAGTAGGCAACTCACAAAAAAAAGAGTACAACTAACCTTACTGTCGCAGACAATGACTCAGCTTTATTGATCAGCACCGCACCTACGGACAACCATTACAATGGATAGTAAACTCGTCATATCATCCTTCTTCGCCCTCTTTGGGCTCGTGATGATTACAAGCGGATTGTACCTTAGCAATCAGCACCTAGTTCCAGCCGCCTTTTTATTGCTGATAGGCTGCTCCAGCCTTATACCTCCCTATCGGCATTTAACTATCAGTCAACGAAAACGCAAAGGCACTCAGACCTCGAGTGTTGAAAAGATATTTCAGGATACATTCGATAAAGCAGCGATAGGGTTAGCCCACGTCGATCTGAAAGGCAGATTTATCCGAGTGAACAAAAATTTATCTGACTTTTTAGGCTACAGCGAAGCCGAACTTATCTGTCTATCCTTCCAACAACTATCGCTTGCCGAAGATCTTGAGGAGAGTATTGACTGGATCAAAGGGTCTCTCGCTGGAGAGATCTCCACTGACTTTTCTAAAATCAAGCGCTATCGCCATAAAGCGGGGCATTTGGTTTGGGCCAAACTAACCACAACGCTGGTCAGAAATGAACAAGGTGAACCCGACTATTTCGCTTCTTCCATCCAAGATATTTCTGAATTAAAAGAAACAGAAGACCTGCTGCGTCAATCTGAGACCAAGTTTAAAACGATTGTAGAGGCGGTATCCGATGAGGTGATTATCTGGATGTCTTCTGCTGGCATGAAAGAGATGATCTATATAAACAAAGGCTACGAACAGCTTTGGGAACGCAGTGTCGATAGTCTTTACGAAAACCCTAAAAGCTTTTTAGACAATGTTCACCCAGACGACATCCCTCTAGTACTCGCCGCTTTTGAGCCAGGAGCTAACAGTAACTGGAATATTGATTTTCGACTCATTCGAAACAATGGAGAGATCCGTCATATCCACAACGTCGGCTTTGGTGTCTATAACGACGACCAACTTATCTACCTTGTCGGCTCCGCTGTTGATCGTACCGACATAATGAACCGACAACACCAACTAGATGACTCTCTGCTCAAGCTGAAAGCCGCCTACGCATCACTTGAAGAGCTATCAAAAAAAGATGGCCTAACCGATACATTAAATCGTATCGCTTTTATGGAAAGGTTAGAAGATGCCTTTCAACAAAACCATCGCTATCAAATACCCGCCACGCTTATATTTATCGATATTGATCGATTCAAAGATATTAACGACAATTTTGGTCACATTGCTGGCGACAATACATTAGTCTCCTTATCAAACCAGCTCAGAAATCAAATAAGACAAACCGACCATCTCGGACGCTATGGTGGTGACGAATTTATGGTTTTACTCAGCAATAGCAATATCCAGCAAGCCAAAGAGCTGTGTGAGCGCGTGGGCGATACCATTCAAGTCCCGCAATCTGACGTGGCCGCAGCCTTTGAAGTAGGTATCTCATACGGTATATGCCAACTCAACGACCAAATTGACTCAATCGAGCAATGGATCAATCTCGCGGACAACTCAATGTACGAAGAAAAAGAGTGCATTCCTAGCTAACCCCATAGACTAAGCAGATCACGCACTTCAATTCGTTTTTTGTGATTCCCAAAAGCATTAACTATCCTGAAATAGTTACCATCGTTGCCGCAGCCGATACTTAATTATGCCGAATACCGAAAACTCTTTTGAGCAACTGCAAGCTCGCATCATAGAGCTTGAGAAAGAGAACAAAAGCCTGACCGAATTCGCTGAGCTCTCTTCTGATTGGTTTTGGGAGCAAGATGATCAATGCCGTTTTACACGTTTCTTTGGCATGTCGACCGAAAAGCTTCATCGGGACCAACAACTATTTATCGGCAAACTTCGCTGGGAGATGCCGATTCACGGCCTTTCAAAAAACGAGATTGATGCCCATATTCAATGCTGCATGCAGCACAAACCGTTTCATGATTTTGAATATAAAGTCCCAGGGGATGATGGGCAGCTGCAACATTATATGATTAGCGGAAAGCCTATCTTTAATACTGAGGGCCTCTTTACTGGCTACCACGGTGTTGGCAGAAACATCACTGTACTTCGGGCCGCACAGAACGAAGTTGCCAACAGTCAACGGCAGCTCCTGCAAATACTCCAAGGAAGCCCAATCCCAACCTTTGTGATTGACCATAACCATACCATTACCCACTGGAACAAAGCCTGTGAGGTATTAACAGGAAGATCCGCACAAGACGCTATCAATCAAAAAAATAGTTGGGAGGGATTTTATATCGGATCACGCCCGACCATGGCTGACTTTGTCGTTGATAAAATGCCTCCCAACGCCATCAAACAGCATTATGGTGATAAATTTGCGTTCTCAAAACTCATTAATGGCGCTTACGAAGGCGAGGAGTTTTTCCCCAACATGGGATCTACCGGTCTATGGTTATTTTTTAATGCATCCCCGCTACTAGATGCCGATGGCAATACCGTGGGTGCAATAGAAACCCTACAGAACGTCACTGATCGAGTGCTCGCAGAGCAAACAGAGCGCAAACACCATTTAGCCCTCCAAGAAACCCATCACAACCTACAAGACACCATGCAGCAACTGATTGAGGCGAAAAAACTAGCAGGGCTGGGCCGTTTGGTGGCAGGTGTAGCTCACGAGCTCAACACCCCTTTAGGCAATATACTCCTTGGCCTTAGCAGCTCCCAGCAACTCCTCGCCGAATTAACCAGCAGTTTTCAACAAAATACCCTCAGTAAGAAACAGCTCGCAGAATTTATCTCTGAAGAAAACCTCTCTCAAAACCTCATGAACGATAATTTGAAGTGCGGTATCAATCTAATCAATCGCTTCAAAGAGCTCAGTAGTGACGAAGCACATAAAGAAGCCTCTTCGTTTCATCCATACAACACGATCGAAAATATTTTCTTACTCGTGACAAACGAATGCCAGACAAGAGGGGTGTCACTAAAGAACAACATCCCCAGTGATATGAAAATAACCAGTCACCAAACTGTTTTTGAACAGATCGCTTTCAGCCTACTTGAAAACAGCCTTAGGCATGGCTTCAAAGACACCGGGCAGTTTAGCGTTGATTATCAGAGCAGTGAGAATCACATATCATTCCACTTCTCAGATAATGGGATAGGAATGGACGATAAAACACTAAATCACGCTTTCGACCCTTTTTACTCATCCTCTCTTGGGCAAGGCACTTCGGGACTTGGCCTATACAGGGTTTTCAACTTAGCTTCAGCAGTACTTGGGGGAAAGGTATCTATTCAAAACCTGGACGTCGGCCTGAGAGTTTCACTGACTTTTCCCTACCAACATGAGACAAACTGTATTTAATGGCGCTTATGCGCTTAGATAGGTATTAATTCAACAGCATTATTACGCTACTTCTTTGCCTTCATCCGCCCTACAATGATCGTCTTATGGAGAACAGTATGCATAAACCTAGCGCAATTATTCTGGAAACGCCGAGCAAAACACTCCAATCTGTCAATTTTGAGAACACCACCCTAGCCGATAAGGATGAATATCTAAAAAAGCTAAAAAAATGGCAGAAAAAAATGCTCCAAGTCCAACAAGCGTATTTTCACCAGAACCGTCGCGCAATTCTCGTATTTGAAGGCTGGGATGCAAGCGGAAAAGGCGGTGCTATAAGGCGCATCACTGAAAAACTCGATCCAAGAGGCGTCACAGTACACCCTATTAGTGCACCAACTCCGCTAGAACAAAGCAAACACTACCTGCATCGATTCCAAGCACGCCTCCCCGAAGCGGGCACTATCGCTATCTTTGATCGCTCTTGGTATGGCAGGGTTTTAGTGGAACGCATTGAAGGCTTTGCCACTGAAAAAGAGTGGCAACGCGCTTATCAGGAAATTAATGAGTTTGAACGCAGCTTGATTGATGATGGCGTAAGAATCGTTAAAGTGTTCATGCATATAACACCTGAAGAGCAGTTAAAACGCTTTGAAGAACGCTTGAACAACCCGGTAAAACGTTGGAAATTAACGACTGAAGATATTCGAAACCGCGCAAAATGGGAAGAATACGAAACATCCACTAATGAGATGTTCCAGTATACCTCCACCGAAGCGGCCCCTTGGAATATCATTAGAGGGAACCATAAATGGTTTGCCCGAATTGATGTACTAAAAACAGTAGTCAATCAATTAGCTGAAGGGATCGATACAAGCCCACCAGCAATTAACCCGGAGGTGATTCAACACGCTTACGAGGCTTTAGGGATTACAATCAAAACAGAATGATCGCCTGAAATAATATTGAAACATTTATTCGTCATCATAGCCTTAAATACATAGAGGCAAATAAAAAATGACAGAAAATACCGTAAAAACTCAGCTGAAGCAGTTGCTGAAACGAGGCTACTCAGAAAGTGATGTTCGCAATCTAGCGATTGCACCAAAGCATCTTGTCGATCAAGCCATCGCAGAATTCAATACAGACCAACGCTGCAGCGATCACACATTAAGAATTCAACATAACCAAGCTAGCTTTGCGATGCGTTTAGGCGGTTAATTACCGTCTAAACCTCTATTCCCGCCGTTTTCCTATATCCTTTAGCATTATTTCATTCTTCTATTGATTTCGTTCAGATACAATTCACACCTATTGGTGTACTAATAAGGCTACTCAGGAGTAGCTGGCTTATTTTTGTGGGGGAAGCCCGTTAGTCCCAATGACAATTTATGAGCACTTACAGGAAAACTATAATGAAAAAAGTATTAATCGCAGCAGCTGCTGCAGCCCTGATGCTACCAACTGCAGCAATGGCTGATCGTGATGGTGCAACTGTTTACAACACTAAATGTGGCGTTTGCCACGCTTCTGGCGCTGCTGGTGCACCTAAACTCGGCGATGCCGCCGCTTGGGGCTCACGTGCTGCACTAGGTATGGATGCACTTTTAGCAACAGCTAAAAAAGGCAAAGGCGCGATGCCGCCACAAGGACTTTGCATGGATTGTAATGATGCTGAGCTACAATCAGCTATTCAGTACATGCTAGATAACTCTAAATAAGACGTTATCTGATATAAAAAAACCGCCTATTGGCGGTTTTTTTATATCTAGCTTTCAATCAACTAAAAAATCTCTGTCGGAGAAAGGTTAAGCAACTCGCCATCTGGATCGCCCTCTTTCCGCGCTTGAATTTTCTCTAAAGACTCTTTGTCTTTACCTTTCTGCACGATAATCTCAACGCGGCGGTTCTTAACGCGGTTCGCTCGATTCGTATTTGGCACTAGGGGTTTCGTATCAGCATAACCTAGCACCTTAAATCGAGACTGATTGATTCGAGGATCACCAAACAACTCGTGCGCTACCGCTAAAGCTCGCGCTACCGACAGATCCCAGTTTGATTCAAAGCGACGGCCAGCATAAGGGATATTATCACTATGCCCTTCTATCGCCACATTGCCTTTAACATCCAACAATACGTCTCGAATTTTGGCTAAAACAGGAATCGATTCAAACTTAAGTTCTGCAGAGCCTGAATCAAACGAGCCCTTCTCCTTGATACGAATGATAATTTTCTTACCATCGGTCTCAACTTCAACGCTACCGTCACCAATCTCTTCTGCTAACGCAGCCGCAAACTCAACCGCTTCTTCCTTAGCTTCTTGTTCTTGCTGTTTTTGTAACTCTTGCTCTTCACCCTTCTCCTGATCAGGAGAGTCACTCTCACCCTCCTTAGAGCGAATATCCAAGGTGTTCATATCATTGTTTACCGTCATTTGACGGATTTCATTCAATGGCGTGGGCTCAGGACGCCCTGGGCTGAATTCCTGAGCAATAATAGAGGTGCCTTTAGGAATATCTTCCACTTTTATCTGGTTCTGTACACCAAACGCTTCGCGCATTGAACCCGCAAGCTGCTTGAACTTCAATACGTCCATTTCTGAAAACGATAGCAGCAGTACGAAGAAGCACATCAATAGCGACATCAAATCGCCAAAGGTTGCCAACCAGCCAGGTAACCCCGCGGGGCAGGGGGGGCATTCTTGTTCTTCGGTATCATCACTCATAGTTTAGCTCCTTACCGAATTAACCTTCAGCCGCCGCACGTTTTTTCTCTGGCAAATAGTTTCTCAACATCTGCTCGATAACGCGTGGGTTCTGACCTGCTTGAATTGCTAAAAGTCCGTCAATAATGAGCGCAGAGTTTAATGCTTCCTCATCCTTTCTCACATTGAGCTTATCCGCAATCGGCAAGGCAACCATCGTCGCCAACATCGCGCCATAAAGTGTTGTAAGAAGGGCTACGGCCATCGCAGGACCGATCGATTTAGGATCACTCATGTTTGAGAGCATCTGCACTAGACCAACCAGGGTACCAATCATTCCCATCGCGGGCCCGACATCACCCATCGCAGAAAAAACGGTTGCACCAAATTCGTGACGATTGTGTGTTAGTTTCGCTTCTTTATTTAAGAGCGTCTTCACAACATCTGGATCATGACCATCAACAAGCAGTTGGATGCCTCGTTGCATAAAGTCACTGCTTACCGTTTTGTCTTCCAGCGATAATAAACCGCCTTTACGAGCCGCATCTGCAAGTTCAACAGTTTCAGCAATAATTTCTTCGGGATTCAAGGACTTGAACATAAAGGCTTTAGCAGCAACTTTACCCGCACCTAAAAACTGGCCCAAGGTAAACTTCATCAATACAACGAATATACTGCCACCGATAACAATCAATAGAGACGGAGGGTTAATAAATACCCCCGCATCACCGCCGGTAACAATCGCAGCGATTACGATACCAAAACTACCTAACAAACCGACAAGCGTAGCTATATCCACTCAGTACTCCTTACTCATGCTGCGAACGCTTTTCAAGCCTTCTTTACGAACTGCCTATAATAGCAAAAATGCACCAATATTCACCCACCATACAGGCGTTTAACACTTATTCTTTAGGTATATTTGATTCTAGTTGCGTGCTTAGGTAAGTTTAGCGCTTTCAATATGAATTAATTCTCATGCCACGTAAAAAGAAAGCACCCGATTTTGAGCATTCTCTCCAAGCACTGGAATCTATCGTTTCGCAGATGGAGCAAGGTGATTTATCACTTGAAGAGTCATTAAAGGCCTTCGAGGAAGGAATAAGCCTTACACGAGAGTGCCAAGCGATCCTCTCTCAGGCTGAACAAAAAGTGCAGCTACTCGTTGAATCTGACGGTGAGTTAAAAACTGAACCCTTTCAGATTGAAGAGGATGATTAAACTTGGAGATTCGCACCCTTCTCAAGAATCATCGCGAACGAGTCGATAGCTATCTTAAAGCCTGCATTGATCAGGACAGCATCGACCCTGTTTTGCAATCATCTATGCAATATTCCCTCTTTAATGGCGGAAAAAGAGTCAGACCTACATTGGTCTATATGGTCAACGCAATGCTAGGTGGCGCACCTGAAAAAGCGGACAGTGCTGCCGCTGCGATCGAATGCCTTCATAGCTACTCTTTGGTTCATGACGACCTACCGGCCATGGACGATGACGAACTTAGACGTGGCAAACCAACCTGCCACATCGCATACGATGAAGCCACGGCAATTCTTGCCGGTGATGCCCTGCAATGTTTGGCCTTCGAACTTATTTCAAATGACGATCAACTAACAGACAGGGTCAAAGTTGAACTCATCAAACAGCTAAGTCAGGCATCCGGACACCAAGGGATGGTTGTTGGTCAATCGTTCGACCTTCGCCACGTAGGCAAAGCACTTACCATTGATCAACTTGAAGCGATGCACCAGCATAAAACCGGCGCCCTTCTCTGCTGCGCAGTTATGATGGGGGCTTTAGTCAGCAATACCGTATCTGCCGAACAACAGAAAAGCCTGCTAGCTTATGCAAAAGCTATCGGCTTAGCCTTCCAAGTACAAGATGATATTTTGGATATTGAAGGCGAGTCGGCCATTATCGGCAAACCCCAAGGCTCGGATGCTGACCTGAACAAACCAACATATCCCGCTCTTCTCGGCCTAGAAGGTGCTAAAATAAAGCTAAATCAACTTCATCATGATGCGGTATCAGCATTGGCTTCATTTGGTCCTGATGCATCCGAACTCATCGCCCTGGCTGACTTCATCGTCCAACGCGATCACTAAAAGACCTGTTATGTTTCACACTATCCCAACTGAGCGGCCTGCAACACCTCTGCTAGACCAAGCGTCGACCCCGGAGCAATTAAAGACATTAACTCAAGAGCAGCTTCCTCAACTGGCACAACAGCTACGTGCTTTTTTGCTCTATAGCGTTGGTCAAAGTGGCGGGCACTTTGGTGCAGGTTTGGGTGTTATCGAACTCACGATCGCATTACACTTTTTGCTCAATACGCCTGAAGATAATTTGGTCTGGGATGTAGGTCATCAATGTTATCCACACAAGATTCTAACCGGGCGACGGGAATTGATGCCAAAAATACGGCAGAAAGAGGGTCCTTCCCCTTTCCCGAAGCGTAGCGAAAGTATCTATGACGATTTTGGTGTTGGACATTCCAGCACGTCCATTAGTGCCGCTCTAGGTATGGCCATTGCCAACCAACTCCGTGGAGAAAAACATAAAACGGTTGCGGTCATTGGTGATGGTGCAATGACCGCTGGTATGGCTTTTGAAGCGCTCAATCATGCGGCACATACCAACGCAAACCTGCTTGTCATCTTAAATGACAATGATATGTCGATCTCTCAAAACGAAGGGGGTTTAGCCACTTATCTTGCCAAAAACCTTAAACAACGGAGTGATGGCGAGACAACTGCGGCCCTCTTTGAGGCATTAGATTTTGAATATAGCGGCCCAATTGATGGACACGACTTTTCGCTACTATTGCCTAAACTTTCCGAAGTCCTCAACAAACCCGGCCCTCAGTTTCTGCATTTAATTACCAAAAAAGGCAAAGGTTTTCTGCCCGCAGAGAACGACCCTGTCGGCTACCATGCGATTACGAAGATAAACCCAATCCATCAACCTGCAGTAAAAAAAGTCAGCTATTCAAATATTTTCGGACGTTGGATCTGTGATATGGCTGACCAAGATCCTCGTTTGGCAGCCATCACCCCCGCCATGAGTGAAGGATCTGACCTGGTTGAATTTTCTCAATCTTTTCCACAACGTTATTTCGATGTCGCCATTGCAGAGCAGCACGCATTAACACTCGCTGCCGGAATGGCTTGCCAAAAAATAAAGCCGATTGTCGCCATCTATTCGACTTTCTTGCAACGGGCATATGATCAACTGATCCACGATGTTTCTATCCAAGAATTAGATCTCTTGCTTGCTATAGATCGAGCAGGTCTAGTGGGAGAGGACGGTGCTACACATAGCGGTGTGTTAGATATCACGATGCTGCGCGCCCTACCCGATGCCGTTATTATGACCCCTTCATCGGCCAGCGAATTAAGAAACATGCTCTATACCGGCTATCTCTTCGACGGTCTCGCCGCAGTTCGTTATCCCAGAGGCTCTGCAGGCAGCCATGCTCCCGAAAAGATGGAAGTATTGAAAATAGGCCAGAGTCACGCCATCAAAAGCGGGGCTAACGTCGCTATTCTCAACTTCGGACCCTTACTCGATACCGCTCAAGCGGTTGCAGAAAAGAGAGGCTATACACTGGTAGATATGCGCTTTGCAAAACCGTTAGATCACCAAGTCATCAATGATATAAGTCAGACGCATCAGTTGATAGTTACAATTGAAGATCACAGCATAATCGGTGGCGCAGGCTCAGCAGTAAGTGAATACCTACATACAAACAAGATACAAACCGACCTGCTCGTATTAGGTATTCCCGATAATTGGATTAGCCATGCAACCCGCTCACAACAGCTGGCTGAATGCGGGTTAGATCAAGTAGGTATTGAGAGCGCTATTGAAAAGCACCTTTCATCAAGCTAAAAACCAAAAATACGCTGTTACTTGAAGAACAATCGCCGCAAAAACGCCGGCAATAATATCGTCTAGCATGATGCCAAAACCACCCGATACTTTTTGATCCGCCCACTTAATCGGCCACGGTTTAACAATATCAAAGATGCGAAATAGCACGAAGCCGAGTAGAAGCCACTCCCAACCTGCCGGCGCTAGTGTCATAGTGATCCAAAACCCTACAAACTCATCCCAAACGATACCACCATGATCATGCACGCCGATATCTTTAGAGGTTCTTTCACACAACCAGATACCTATGATGGTTGTAACCACCAGCATCAACAGATACCAAGGCAAGCTTAGCTGCTGGAACCAGAAATATGGAATAATCGCGGCTATTGTGCCGAATGTCCCTGGCGCCCAAGGCGCTGCGCCACTCCCTAAACCAAATGCCAAGAAATGAATAGGGTTTTTCCACACACTCGCTGGTACTTTATTCACAAACAGATCAACTCTTAACTATGATGAAAATGATCGTAACCTGAGCCTTGAATTTCACAGGCTTCTCCACGCAAAAACAGCTCAATTTTTGCACTAGACGTTACTTTGCCCACCACACTGACCGGCATCGATAACTGCGGCAGAAACGGCAAATACTCAGGAGAAAGCGTAAAACAAAGTTCAAAATCTTCGCCACCAGTCAACGCCCACTGACGGCTCGTCTCTTCTCCAAACGTTGAGATCAGCTGATTAGAAATTGGCAGGGCTTCCAACTGCAATCGTGCACCAAGCTGACCACTCGCTTTCAGAATATGGGCAAGATCTGATAGTACGCCATCCGATATATCAATACAGGCAGACGCTTTATCCAATAAAGCCTCGCCTAATTCAATACGTGGGCTCGGGGCATAAAACCTATCTAATAGATAATCCGCATGACGATCACTCTCAAAGCCATTTAGCAAACCTTCCAGCCCACCTCGACTATCACCAACCGTGCCGCTGATACAGATGAGATCGCCCTCTCGCGCGCCCGAGCGGGTTAATCGCCTACCCTTAGGTAAAAAGCCATGTACTTGAGCAGATAGCTGCAGAGGCCCTTTTGTCGTATCGCCACCAATCAAAGCAACCCCATACTGGCGGCACAACTCAAAAAGACGCGTACTAAATAACTGCAGCCACTCTTCATCTGCACTGGGAAGTGTCAAAGCCAGCGTTATCCACGCAGGGGTAGCCCCCATCGCTGCTAGATCGCTTAGAGCTGAACCAAAAAGCCGACTGGCTAATAGATCTGCCGGTGTTCCTTCAAGAAAGTGCGTGCCTTGCACAAGAGAATCGATCGAAACAGCGAGCTGCTGACCTTCGGGGATTGAACATACTGCACAGTCGTCACCGATACCCAACGCAACAGAAGCATCCGAGGATGCTTCTGCAAAGTAGCGCTGAATAAGTTCAAATTCGCCAAGTGACATCGATCTTAAGATTTACCTTGTCGTTTTTCTCGTATTTCATCCATACGAACACGCTGAGCGAGCTTATCCAAAATACCGTTTACATAACGGTGGCTATCCGTCGCGCCAAACTTTTTAGCAAGCTCAACACTTTCATTGATAGCTACGCGATAAGGCACCTCAATACGCTGGCTAAGTTCGAATGCTCCAATACGCAGAACACTCAGCTCGATAGGGTCTAGCTCTTCTAACTGACGATCGAGAAAATCATTATACGATTTATCTAAATCACTTTTAGATCCAGCAATGCCGTGCAACAGTTCTGAAAAGAGCTTGATATCCGTGTCACGCATATCATTATCTACTCGAAACTGAGCTTCTATCTCATTAACCGGCTGCCCCGCTAACTCCCATTGGTACAACGCCTGTAGCGCAAAGCTACGAGCATTACGACGCTGAGCCGTTAAAGAGGGCTTCTTTTTAGCAACCGGTTTGTTTTCGTTGTCACTCATTTAAGCTTAAACCTCAAGCTGCTTAAGCAAACTAACCATCTCAAGAGCAGATAGCGCAGCTTCAGCACCTTTGTTACCCATTTTAGTACCCGAGCGTTCAACAGCCTGTTCGATACTGTTGACTGTCAAAATACCATTTGCAACAGGTAGATCATAATCCAACGATACCTGTGCAACACCTTTAGAGCTTTCACCTGAGACAAACTCGAAGTGAGGGGTGCCACCACGAATAACCGCGCCTAGTGCGATGATCGCATCATCTTTTTTCTGCGCCGCAATTCGTTTAACTGCCAATGGTATTTCAAATGCGCCCGGCACACGAATAACACGAATATTATCTTCGTTAACACCGTGGCGTTTCAACGTATCTACAGCACCTTCAAGCAGGCTCTCAACAACAAATGCATTAAAGCGACCCACTACAATAGCGTAGTTTCCGTCAGCATTAACAAAATCACCTTCAATGGTTTTCACAGCCATGATTCAATTACCGATCCAATTAGTCTTCACAAGGGATATATTCTTCAATCTCTAAGTCGAAACCAGAAATTGCATTAAACTTCATTGGTGAGCTTAAAAGGTTCATTTTACCAACCCCAAGATCACGTAATATTTGAGAACCCGTCCCTACTGTCAGGTAGGCACCTGAAGCACTCATATTAACTTTTGATTTCTGACGACCGTTAAGCATCAGATCAACTGAGTCACTCATATCGATCCGCTCGCCAGTGTCTAGCAGCAGAACAACACCGTGACCTTCTTTGGCAACACGTGCCAATGCTTTACGCATCGTCCATTTTGGCTCTTCACCTGGTGCCACAGCACCGACTACATCACGCAACACTTCATTACGATTATGCACTCGCACGAAGGTAGGCTGATCCGCTTTAATTTCACCTAAAGACATTGCAATATGAGTGCAATTTTGGATCTCGTCACGGTAAGTAATATAGTTGAATTCACCGTATTCAGTGGCCATTATGCCGGCATCATCTCGCATTACCGTGTGCTCGTTGGCAGTACGGTAATGGATCAAATCTGCAATAGTACCAATCTTAAGGTTGTGTTTTTGAGCAAACTCTTCAAGATCTGGGCGGCGAGCCATCGTGCCATCTTCGTTCATAATTTCGACAATGGCCGCAGCTGGCGTAAAACCTGCCATACGCGCTAGATCACAACCCGCTTCAGTATGACCCGCACGGCTAAGAACACCACCCGGCTGGGCCATCAATGGGAATATATGACCTGGCTGTACAATATCTTCAGCTTTCGCATCAGCTTTAACCGCCGTTCTAACCGTATGCGCACGATCGGCAGCAGATATACCCGTGGTAACACCTTCAGCTGCTTCGATAGACATCGTAAAGTTAGTTGAAAATTGTGCACCGTTACTTTGCACCATTAATGGCAAATTCAACTGTTCACAACGCTCTCTTGTTAGCGTCAAACAAATCAGACCACGTGCATGAGTTGCCATGAAGTTAATATCATCAGCGCGCACCATTTCAGCGGCAATCACGAGATCACCTTCGTTCTCGCGGTCTTCATCATCCATCAAGATAACCATCTTACCCTGACGGATATCTTCCAATAATTCTTCGGGTGTATTTAGCTTCATTAAACTCTTACCATCGTTAGCGGTTAAAACCGCAGGCAATCAGTGTATCCATTGTTAGACCCTGATCACTCTGTTCATTATTAGTATCTTCGGAATGACCAATTAATCGCTCAAGGTAGCGCGCAATAATATCCACCTCTAAGTGAACTAAACGCCCTGGAACATAATCGGCCATAATAGTTTCTTGTGCAGTATGAGGCACAATATTCAACTCAAAGCACTCTCCGTCAATAGCATTTAGCGTCAAGCTAATACCATCAACTGTCACTGAGCCTTTCGCTGCAAGATACCGCTGTATATTAGCAGGCGCTTTCACACTAAACCGTATTGATCGGGCATCTTCTTGCCGAGAAACAATCTCACCAAGACCATCTACATGCCCCGTAACGATATGACCACCTAAGCGACTTGTAGGCATCAGTGCTTTTTCTAAATTTACAGTTTCACCTATTGATAAGGTATGGAAACGGGTATGAGCCAAGGTTTCTCTTGATACATCGGCAATAAAACCATCACCAGGCAGCTCCACTGCGGTTAAGCACACACCATTTGTCGCTATACTATCACCGAGTTTTACATCACCTAGATCTAGGGCGCCCGTCCTTACATAAAGACGCATATCACCATTGCGCTCTTCGATCCCTGCAATCGAACCTACCGCTTCAATAATTCCGGTAAACATCTAGCCTTCTCCATAAACTGGTTGCAAAACCAGCTTAAGATCGTTGCCCAGCATGCGGCTATCGATCTGTTTTAATTCAATCTGCTCTGACATTTTAGTCAAAGGTAGCGCAAATGTAGGGCGGGCATCACTGCCTAATAATTTCATCGCCATATAAAGTTGGAGCTCATCGACTACACCTTGCTGCAAACAAGCCCCCGCTAATGTTGCCCCGGCCTCAACGAGCACATCATTGCTCTGCTCGGTCGCGGCGAGCCATTTCAGCAATGCGATCAACGATACCCGACCGTTATCACTCGGCAGTACAACCACCTCTGCTCCAACCGCTTCAAGTTCCTTAATACGCTCATTATTACTTAAGCAAGTCGCGACCACTGTACGTCCAGGCTGCTTAAATATATTCGCTGTTTTTGGTGTACGTAAAGAGGAATCCAAGATAACTCTTAGAGGTTGCTGTTCAACAATCTGCTTGGCATCAGCTAACCCTAATTGATCTTCACGAACGGTCAGCGATGAGTCATCATGAATAATCGATTCGACGCCCGTAACAATCACCGAACTCTGTGCCCTTAATTTTTGCACGTCACTTCGCGCGGCAGCACCCGTTATCCATTGGGATTCACCCGATGCCATTGCGGTCCGGCCATCTAAACTAGAGGCCAGTTTAACACGCACGAAAGGCACGCCTTGCTCCATGCGCTTAATAAAGCCTGGGTTTAACGCTTTGGCTTCTGCTTCCAGTAGCCCAAAACTTGCATCAATCCCCGCAGTAGAGAGCATTTCGATACCACGCCCTGCTACTTCAGGATTAGGGTCGACCATCGCCGAAACAACGCGGATAACGCCCGCATCGATTAAGCCTCTAGCACAAGGCGGCGTTCTACCATAATGACTGCAAGGCTCCAGGGTCACATAGGCAGTGGCCCCTTTAGCTTTATCTCCAGCCATTGCCAACGCATTGACCTCTGCATGCCCTTCGCCGGCACGATAGTGGAACCCTTCGCCAACCACTTGACCATTTTTAACCAGTACACAGCCAACACGAGGGTTTGGCTGTGTGGTATACAATCCATTACGCGCCAGCTGAATAGCTTTTGCCATGTATTGGTGATCGGCAATATTCCATTGAATCTGTGCTGACACTTACTCGGCACCTTCCACTTTATGTTGCTCTGAAAGGCGCTCAATCTCTTCTTTAAACTCATTGATATCTTGGAAGCTACGATAAACTGATGCAAACCTGACATAGGCAACTTCATCCAGTTTTCTCAACTCAGACATCACTTCTTCACCCACTTGCCTTGACGGTAACTCTCGCTCGCCTGTAGCACGAAGACGGTGCTTAATGCGGCTAATCGATGCTTCAACCTCTTCTATAGAGACGGGACGTTTTTCAAGCGCACGATGAATACCTGCTCGTAACTTGTCATCATCGAAAGGTTGGCGAGAACCATCAGCCTTGATTAGGCGAGGCATAAGAAGCTCGGCAGCTTCATAGGTGGTAAAACGCTCATTACAATTAACACATGCACGGCGTCGACGTACCTGCTGGCCTTCGGCCACCAGTCGGGAGTCGACAACTTTGGTTTCATTGGCATTACAAAACGGACAATGCATCAACTTTTCCTGCGTTAAAGAGCGAAGAGGGTTCTCATAAAGAGATCTCTAAAATATATGCGTTAATCTATTCTCAAATGCAAAAATGAAGAGAATAAAAAGGGCTGTCAATGACAGCCCCGCGATTGTACATTTTTCCAGCTATAAGTTATAGCCAGAACCCTGTATTACTTATAAACAGGGTAACGTGCGCAGATATCTTTAACTTGCGATTTAACACGAGCGATCACATCTTCGTTATTAATATCATCAAGGATATCGCAGATCCAGTTAGTTAACTCCGTCACTTCCGCTTCTTTAAAGCCGCGACGTGTTACTGCTGGTGTACCAATACGCAATCCAGAGGTTACGAAAGGAGAGCGCGGGTCATTTGGTACTGAGTTTTTGTTAACCGTGATATTTGCACGACCTAAAGCCGCATCTGCATCTTTACCGGTAAACTCTTTATCAATCATATCTACTAGGAACAGATGATCATCAGTTCCTTCAGAAACGATCTTAATACCTCGTTTTATGAATGTTTCCGCCATCGCTTGCGCATTTTTCACAACTTGCGCCTGATACGCTTTCCACTCAGGATCCATCGCTTCTTTGAAGCACACCGCTTTACCAGCGATCACGTGCATCAACGGGCCACCTTGAGATTCTGGGAACACCGCAAAGTTTAGCTTTTTCTGAAGATCTTCATCGGCACGTGCGGACAAGATCAAACCACCACGTGGTCCACCTAATGTTTTGTGAGTCGTTGTAGTAACAACGTCAGCAATACCGATTGGTGATGGGTAAACACCCGCAGCAACCAAGCCTGCTACATGCGCCATATCAACAAACAAAGACGCACCCACTTTATCCGCAATATCGCGGAAACGCTGCCAATCAACAATACGAGAGTATGCTGAGAAACCTGCAACGATCATCGTTGGTTTATGCTCTTCCGCTAGACGCTCAACTTCTGCGTAATCGATCTCACCTGTTTCAGGGTTTAATCCATACTGAACCGCATTATAGATACGACCCGAGAAAGAAACTGCAGCACCGTGTGTTAAATGACCACCGTGAGCTAAGCTCATACCTAGTACAGTATCACCTGGCTTACAAAGCGCCATATATACCGCTGCGTTTGCTTGGGAGCCAGAGTGCGGCTGTACGTTTGCGTAAGTCGCACCAAACAACTCTTTAGCTCGATCAATCGCTAGCTGCTCAACAACATCAACGTGCTCACAACCACCGTAATAACGCTTATTCGGATAACCTTCAGCATATTTGTTTGTCAGCGCAGAACCCTGTGCTTCCATAACGCGTGGGCTAGTGTAGTTTTCAGATGCAATCAGTTCGATGTGCTCTTCCTGACGCACTGTTTCAGCTTGCATCGCAGACCATAGATCTGCATCAAAATCAGCGATTGTCATATCTTTGCTAAACATTGGATTTTCTGTCCCCTAAATACAATGTGGGCTCTGTTCAACTGAAAACAACAGCGGTAAACCGCCGGGATTTAGCAGCAACGAACAATTTGAGAGTTGGGAAAGCGCGTATTATAGCGAAACATTTACGGGGTTACACTTGAAACAAGCTCAAAACTGATTCAATTATACTCAACTTCCCTACAAAACAATCGAAAACGGCGATCTTCCGCACTGATAAACAATCATCAGCCCTTAGAATAAGAATAGCCTTCGACCGCCTATTTCAGCTAAAATCGCCGTATTAATTTATGAAATAATAGACAGGTTACTGCATGGCTCAGTTCGTTTATTCAATGAACCGCGTAGGCAAGATTGTTCCGCCAAAGCGCGAGATTCTAAAAGACATCTCACTTTCTTTTTTCCCCGGTGCCAAAATTGGCGTTTTAGGCCTTAATGGTTCAGGTAAATCAACGCTTCTAAAAATCATGGCGGGCTTAGACACCGAAATTCTTGGTGAAGCTCACCCAATGCCAGGCCTCAACATCGGCTACCTTCCACAAGAACCTGAGCTGGATGATTCGAAAACAGTTAGAGAGATTGTAGAAGAATCTGTTTCTGATGTTAAAGAAGCGCTCGACGGCCTAGAAGCAGTATATGCAGCGTACGCCGAGCCTGATGCTGATTTTGACGAACTTGCTAAACAGCAAGCTAAATTTGAAGATCTCATTCAAGCGAAAGATGGCCACAATTTAGAAACAGCCCTTGAACGTGCGGCGGATGCAATGCGCCTGCCTGAATGGGATGCTGAAGTAAAAAATCTATCAGGTGGTGAGCGCCGTCGTGTAGCCCTGTGCCGTCTACTATTAGACAAGCCAGACATGCTGCTATTAGACGAACCTACCAACCATTTGGATGCGGAATCAGTCGCTTGGATTGAACGCTTCCTTCAAGAGTACCCTGGTACTGTTGTCGCTATTACCCATGACCGTTATTTCCTTGATAATGCAGCGGGTTGGATTTTAGAGTTAGACCGTGGACGCGGCATCCCTTATGAAGGGAACTACTCATCTTGGCTTGAGCAGAAAGAACAGCGCCTAGAGCAAGAAGCTAAGCAAGAAGCAGCTCATCAGAAAGCAGTTTCTGCAGAACTTGAATGGGTTCGCCAAGGCCAGAAAGGGCGTCAGTCTAAATCCAAGGCGCGTCTAAAACAGTTTGAAGAGATGAACTCGAAAGAGTTCCAAACACGTAACGAAACGCAAGAGATCTACATCCCACCTGGACCTCGCTTAGGCGACAAGGTTATCGATGCCGTCAATATATCTAAAGCTTATGGCGACAAAGTTTTATTCGAAAACCTAAGCTTCTCTATTCCTCAAGGTGCGATTGTCGGCATCATTGGTGGTAACGGTGCCGGTAAATCCACACTATTCAAAATGATCAGTGGCGAAGAGAAACCGGATAGCGGTGAAATTGAGATAGGCTCCACGGTTGAACTCGCTTATGTAAACCAGTCTCGCGATCTAAACGGCGACAAAACAGTTTTCGAAGAGCTATCTGACGGCCAAGACATCATCACTGTAGGCAACTACCAAACACCTTCCCGTGCATACTGTGGTCGATTCAACTTTAAAGGCGGCGATCAGCAAAAATTTGTTAAAGATCTATCGGGTGGTGAACGAAATCGCCTGCACATGGCGAAGCTTCTCAAAGAGGGCGGAAACGTACTGCTTCTCGATGAGCCTACCAACGACTTAGATATTGAAACACTACGTGCACTTGAGGAAGCAATTCTTGCTTTCCCTGGCTGCGCAGTGGTTATTTCCCATGACCGTTGGTTCCTAGACCGCATCTGTACGCATATGCTGGCCTACGAAGGCGACTCGAAAGTAGAGTTCTTCGAAGGTAACTACACTGAATACCAAGCGGATTACAAAAAACGTTTCGGCAAGGAACATCAGCCAGAACGCATTAAGTACAAGCGCATGGTTGATTTGGGCTAATGTAGTCCAACGATCACAAAGAAGCCGAGACAATGTCTCGGCTTTTTTATTTAACCGTTCCTAGTTAAAGCGCGAACTAAATCGCCAAGGCCACCTGATCTCTTCCACTATCTTTCGCTTTATACAGCGCATCATCTGAACGCTGCAGGATTGAATCTATATCATCCGTAGCTGTTAGTTCTGCAACACCAATACTTGTTGTAAAACCAATTCGCTCACCACTCGGAGTCTTAATTTTTTCATTATGGCAAGAGATCCTAATCGCCTCAGCAACTTCCTGCGCCTTAATGGCATCCATTCCCGGAAGCACCATTAAGAACTCTTCACCACCATAACGGCAAACTAAATCGGTGCGCTTACGTGCATGCTTTCGCATCACCTTTGCAAAGGCCTGTAGAACGATATCGCCTGCTGCATGCCCGTATGTATCATTAAAATTCTTAAATTTATCTAAATCAAATAACAAAACGCTTAAAGGCTTATCCTGCTCACGGCTTTGCGCCATATCCCCCGACAATTGATCCATCGCCTGCCGTCTATTTGCCAATCCCGTTAGCGGGTCACGCGTAGCTTGTCGATATAATCCAAGCAACATATTTAACTGATTTACCGCAGCCCAACCTGCAATAAGCCCCAGCACACTCAATAGCCATAAGTTATTAACCGCTTCAATACTTCCTGAAACGCCCCGAAAGAGCTGTGTTAAATATTCGATCAGCAACATACCAACCGTAAAGCAAAACGCTTCAAGAATGGAAAGCGGAAATACCGCCATCATGGTAATGATCATAAAGGGGAAAAAAATGGTAGCCCGCAACCGTAGAGTCATAACCGTGGGCAATCAGCAAAGAACTCGATACGGTTTGAAAGACAGAAAGAATCAGCACCAAAATAGCCAGGCGCATATGCGCAAGTTTTAAGCTATAGCGTTTTAACGTCCACGACGCCAACAATAAACAAGCCGTAGCCGCGGCCCCACGAGCAATCGCAATAGATTCCAACATATCGGCTGGCAGCAGAAGATAATCCACCAGCAACCAAGCAGGCTGAATCAGCGCCAACAGCAATGCAATAATTCTTATACGTCGAAAAAGGTAATGGCTGCGGGTTTGATTAAAATATCTAGAATGTCGCCTCCCAGAGGAGAGATCTAATAACGTTTCCAACAACATAAGCACTCGGTTTTGTTTTTATTCTGAAGGCAGAACCTTACACGCCCACTATAAATAGTGCGTTGATATAGCTCAGCATTATAGAAACATGTTTGAATATCTCTGTTCAACTACCCTGCAAAGCATTTTCTACTTTTTACAAAATCCCTATTTCTTTTATAACCGCGACTATAATAAGATTAAGTTATCGCTTTTAGACTGTAGGAACTTTTATTGTGAGCACACAGGATAATGAACGCCGCCGCTTTACCCGTATTAGCTTCGATGCTAAAACCGAGCTTAAAAGCGGAGACAATACATTTCACGTTTCTCTTGTGGATGTATCCTTTAACGGCATCTTAGTTAAAAGCGATACGCCATTAGCACTTGAAATTGGTAACGAAGTAGAAGCGACTATTCACTTACTAGGCAATGATGTTGCGATCCGCACGCCTGCCACTCTCGCGCACAAGAGAGAACAGGAATACGGTTTTCTGATTGAGAATCTAGATATCGACTCATTAACGCTGCTTAGACGTCTGGTCGAACTCAATTTGGGTGATGAAGCCCTTTTAGAGCGCGAGTTAGATCACTTTTTCGACAATGACTAGAGTGTGACTAAAGCGCTTCTAGCGCTTCAGTCAATTTTGTAACCGCTACGATCTGCATACCCTGCAACGCTTCCTTTGGTACATTCCCTTTAGGAACGATCGCACGCTTAAAGCCATGCTTGGCGGCCTCTCTAATTCTTTCCTGACCGTTTGGAACGGGCCGAATCTCACCGGACAGGCCGACTTCACCAAACACCATCAAATCATGAGGCAAGGCTTGATCTCTAAAACTAGAAACAACGGCTAGCAAAAGCGCTAAATCCGCACTAGTCTCAAGTACCTTCCCCCCACCGACAACGTTAACAAAGACATCTTGATCGCCCGTCATCAACCCGCCATGACGGTGCAAAACAGCCAATAACATCGCCATGCGATTCTGCTCAAGCCCAACCGCAACACGACGGGGGTTATTCATATGAGACTGATCAACTAAGGCCTGAATTTCGACTAATAGCGGGCGAGTCCCCTCCCACACAACCATTACAACGCTACCTGGGCTTGGACCTTCTGCGCGACTCAAGAAAATCGAACTGGGGTTTTTAACCTCTTTCAAACCGTTTTCCAGCATTGCAAAAACGCCCAACTCATTTACCGCACCGAAGCGGTTCTTATGCGAGCGCAATGTCCGAAAGCGAGAATCAGCTGACCCTTCCAATTGCAGAGAACAATCAATCATATGCTCCAACACTTTAGGCCCAGCCAAAGAGCCGTCTTTAGTCACATGACCAACTAGAAACAAGACAGTGCCCGTTTGTTTAGCAAAGCGTGTTAAGTACGCAGCAGACTCCCTAACCTGTGAAACAGAACCTGGAGCAGATTGTACTTCAGCCATATGCATCACTTGAATTGAATCGATCACCATTACCTTTGGCTTTAGCGTTTGAGCCGTTTCACATATAGATTCAACACTTGTCTCTGACAGCATTCTCAACTGAGCCGTTGGCAAACCTAAGCGATTTGCACGCATCGCCACCTGTTGCAAAGACTCCTCGCCAGTCACATATAACGCCGGCATATGCTCTGCCAAATAACACATAGTTTGCAAAAGCAGTGTACTTTTACCGGCACCCGGGTGCCCCCCCATCAGCACAGCGGACCCTGGAACCAAACCACCACCAAGCACGCGGTCCAATTCACCCGCCCCAGATGAAAAACGAGGCATCTCTTCCAAAGCCACATC
>Ga0193964_1000361_pt1 | contig 22457 bp, 17 predicted proteins | sample FB_7_MG_FD_140323 | JGI IMG/M metagenome (GOLD analysis project Ga0193964, IMG submission 140323) | Microbial mat bacterial communities from the Broadkill River, Lewes, Delaware, United States - FB_7_MG | ecosystem: Environmental > Aquatic > Freshwater > River > Microbial mats | place: USA... | reverse complement strand
TGGTATCAAAAGCCTTGACGAGATGCTGGCCGAGGCCGACGAATATACCGGCCGGGGATTCAATATTCTTAAGGTAAAAACAGGTATGGATGTGGACCAGGATATCGAACGGGTCTGCCGCCTCAAGGCACACGTCGGTGCAGATGTCCGCATCCGGGTGGATGCCAACCAGGGATACGATGTGGGCCGGTACAAAAAATTTCTGGCAGGCACGCGCAACACGAATCTGGAATTTGTGGAGCAACCCCTCCATGTGGACCAGACCGCGGCCATGGCAGATTTGTCTGAAGATGAACGCAATTTTTCCATGGCTGACGAAAGTCTGCAAAAACCCGCCGACGCTTACACCCTGATTCATCCGCCCCGACCCTTTGGGCTGTTCAACATCAAGCTGATGAAGTGCGGCGGCATTGCCCCGGGCCTTGAAATTGCCGGGATCGCCCGGCACTGCGGTATCGGACTGATGTGGGGGTGCATGGACGAAAGCATTGCAAGCATTGCCGCAGCCCTGCATGCCGCCTTTGCAAGCCCTGCCACCCGGTACCTGGATCTTGACGGCAGCCTGGATCTTGCCAAAGACATGGTGGATCAGGGATTTATCATTGAAAATGGACTGATGCGCCTGACGGACCGGCCGGGCTTAGGGGTTCGTATTCTTTAACAATTAACATATAGAAGAGCAGATATCATGAATCAAACCCAAACAGAAACTACTCCCCATACCTATATGGGAACCGCCGTGGTCCTGACCAGGGGGCTGTTCCACCTCAGCGATGCCAAGACCGCCCACGGCCTTGTGCGGGGAACGGAACGGTTCAAGGTCATGGGCGTCATTGATGAGGTCAATGACGGCAAGGATGCCGGCGTTGTGCTGGACGGCATTCAAAGGGACATCCCCATTTTTTCCAGTGTCCAGGCATTTACCGAGGCCACCGGTACCACCCCGGATTATGCAGTCATCGGGGTGGCCCTGTGCGGCGGCCGGCTGGATGACGCGTGGCAGGCCCTTGTTCTGGATGTCATGTCCCAGGGGATTTCCATTGTCAACGGACTGCATATGCCGTTATCAGATATTCCCGCGTTCAAAGAGGCCGCCGAAAAATACAATGTTGACATCATTGATTTCAGGCGCAGCAAACCCTTTGACCAGCTTCAATACTGGACCGGAAAAATTTTTGACATCACCACCCCGAAGATCGCCGTGCTGGGTACGGACTGCGCATTGGGTAAACGCACCACCAGCCGGATGCTTATGCAGATGTGCCGGTCAAACGGTATTAAGACGGAAATGATTTTTACCGGGCAGACCGGCTGGCTCCAGGGCTCCCCGTACGGATTTATTCTGGATGCCACTCCCAATGATTTTGTCTGCGGCGAGCTTGAAGCGGCCATTGTTGAATGTGCAGAAAAATCCAATCCGGACCTCATGATTCTGGAGGGCCAGTCTGCCCTACGCAATCCTTTAGGCCCCTGCGGCTCGGAGTTTCTTGTATCCGCCGATGCAAAGGGGGTGATCCTGCAGCATACGCCGTTCAGAAAATTTTTTGACACGATAGAGGCCTTTGGCCGTTGCCTGCCTTCAGCCGAAGATGAAATCAAGCTGATTGAAATGTACGGGGCAAAGGTGATTGCCGTGACACTGAACGCTGAAGGCGGCAGTCGGGAAGACCAAGCCCTGTATGCACAGCAACTGAAGACAACCACCCAACTGCCGGTGCTCGATCCCCTGAATGATGACCTGTCAACGCTTTTGCCGGTCATCAGGGACTTTATCGACAATTAGGTCTGGAAATAGCCCATGTTTTTTGAAGATCTGCTCTAAAACCAGTCATATAATTTCTGTCCGGAAAATCAGCGTGTCTGTTTTTTCCGGGCGGATCTTCACCATGGCCCATCAGAGTCTTGTAAGGGAAAATGGGCAGATCATTTTTTGAATATCTTGACACTTAACAGCCTGTTCAATAGGATTGGCGCAACGCTGTTTGAAGGCAGCCATTTAAGTAAGCTTTGCCAGACATATAAATTTTAAGCCACGAAGGCATACAGACATCCTTTTTTTAAAGGCGTCGGACCTTTGCGGCTTTTTTTATTTTAAGGAGTTAACATGAAGAAAAAACTTGCGTTGTTATGTGTTGGCCTGGTTCTGATCCTGCCTGTTTTTACGGCAAATGCAAAAAATATTGTGGACAGCACAGGTAAAACCGTTACGGTGCCGGACCAAGTCAGCCGCATTATCTGCTCGGGTCCAGGTGCCTTGCGTCTGATCACCTATTTCAATGTCCAGGATCTGGTGGTGGCTGTGGATGATATGGAAGCGGCCAGGAAAAAGTTTGATGCAAGACCCTATGCCATTGCCAATCCCCAGTACAAAAAGCTGCCGGTGTTCGGGGAGTTCAGGGGCAATGATGATCCTGAAAAAATTTTGGGCCTTGCCGCACAACCCCAGGTCATTTTTAAGACATATGCCGGCATGGGCTACGACCCGGTTGAATTATCACAGAAAACGGATATCCCGGTGGTGGTGCTGGGATATGGTAACCTTGCCGTTCAAAGGGACGTTATTTACAAAAGTCTGCGGATCATCGGCCAGGTGCTGAACCGGGAAGAACGGGCTGATGAATTGATCGGATTCTTTGACAAGCAGATCGCTGAACTCAACCAGCGCACGGCAGCCATTGAAAATAAAAAAACGTGTTTTGTCGGCGGCATTGCACACAAAGGCCCCCATGGATTTTTGTCCACAGAACCCAATTATCCACCCTTTGAGTTTGTGAATGCCGCCAACATTGCAAGGGCATCTGACGTCAAAGTGCAAAACTTATCCCATTCAAGCTTTTCCAAAGAAAAATTGCTGGATGAAAATCCCCAGGTTTTGTTTCTGGATCTTTCCACCCTGCAGATGGGTGAAGACCATGGCGGGCTTTATGAGTTAAAAACAGATCCCGTATTCCAGGCATTGGATGCCGTGGCAGATGGCCGGGTCTACGGGGTGTTGCCTTATAATTGGTATACCCAGAATTTCGGCTCCATCCTGGCCGATGCCTGGTACGTGGGAAAAGTGCTTTATCCGGATCAGTTTGCCGATGTTGACCCGGTAAAAAAGGCAGATGAAATTTATGAATCTCTGCTGTCCGCCAAAGTATATGCAGAGATGGATGCTCTGTTTTATAATAAGGCATTCAAGCCGGTTGATTTAGGGGCGAAATAAAGGATATGCATTTTGATCATGGCGTTGTACCCAAGGCCTATGTCGGGTATGTTCGTAAAAAAACCTGGTTGCTTTTCGCCCTACTCAGCCTGGTGACAGGGCTGTTTCTCATCTCTTTGTGCAAAGGGGCCGTGCAACTGCCCCTGCTGGATGTGGTGCAGACATTTATGCTGGAGGCACCATCCCGGAAGGCAGATCTTATCGTATGGCATATCCGCCTGCCCCAGACCGTGATCGCGATTTTAGGCGGGGCAGGCTTGGCGGTTTCCGGTGCCGTGATGCAATCGGTATTGAAAAATCCTTTGGCCTCGCCCTTTACCCTGGGTATTTCCCATGCGGCCGCATTCGGGGCGGCACTGTCCGTGATCATTATGGGCACCGGGGTGATGGCATCGTCTTCGGGTGATGCCGTGGCCATTTCAAGTCCGCTGATCACCGTGGCAACGGCATTTTCATTTTCCATTATCACGGCGTTAATCATCATCTTTATCGCCGGCAAACAAGGGGCATCCCCCCACGTCATGGTGCTCACCGGCGTGGCATTGGGCTCCCTTTTTACTGCCGGGACCATGCTGCTGCAATTTTTTGCCGATGATGTGCAGCTGGCAGCCATGGTGTTCTGGACGTTCGGGGACCTGGCCAGGGCGGACTGGAACGACATTGCCCTGGTGGCCCCGGTGGTCCTTGTGCTGCTTGGTTTTTTTCTGGTGAAATCCCGGGATTACAACGGCATGGCCCTTGGGGATGAAAGCGCCAAAGGCATCGGCATACGGGTGGAATGGGTCCGGCTTTCCGGCATGCTGGCCGCTTCTTTGATGACCTCTTTGATCATCAGCTTTGTGGGGATTATCAGTTTTGTGGGGCTGGCTGCTCCTCACATTGTGCGTCGCATCATCGGTGACGACCACAGGTTTTTGCTGCCGGCATCCATTTTGGCCGGGGCTTTGATTCTTCTGGCAGCAGATATGGTTGCCCGGTTGGTGATGCTGCCCCACGTGCTGCCGGTCTCCATTTTTACGGCATTTTTAGGGGCACCCGTTTTCATTTACCTCATTATTAAAGGCAATCCCAAATGATCCTGACAGTGAACCAAGTTGGCTTTAAGTATAAATCCGTTAAGATTCTTGAGGATATCAGCTTTTCCATCCCCCGGGGTGAGGTCACCGTAATATTGGGACCCAATGGCGTGGGGAAAACCACATTACTCAAGTGTCTGAATAAAATTTTAAACCCGTCAACGGGCCGGATTCATGTCAAAGATAAACCTTTAAAGGCCATGGATATCCGCCAGATTGCCAAAGAGATCAGCTACGTGGCCCAGTATAACGAAGCAGGTAAAATTACGGTGTTTGATGCCGTTCTCATGGGGCGATACCCCCATATCCGGTTTACGGCCACCAAGGCGGACTTAACAAAAGTGGGATCGGTCTTGGAACACCTGGGCCTGACACACATGGCCCTTAAGAACCTGTACGAACTTTCCGGTGGAGAGCTGCAGCAGGTGGCCATTGCCAGGGCCCTGGTCCAGGAAACCGATATCCTGCTGCTGGACGAACCCACCTCCAGTCTGGACCTGAAAAACCAGACCCGTATTTTAAGCCTTGTCCGGGATATTGTGCAGGACCACAATCTTGCGGTGATCATGACCATGCATGACCTGAATTCGGCGCTTCGGTATGCGGACCGCTATATCTGTTTAAAAAATCACACCGTGTTCGGGGCGGGAAAAATCGAAGAGATCCGGGCCGGTCTGCTCACAACGGTGTATGGATTGCCGGTTGAAATTATCCGGCATAAGGGCTACCCCCTGGTGGTGCCGCTTGAAGACGCCTCTAAAGCGGCCTGACGGCGAGTCTGCTTCGTTCTCAACAAAGATCACCCATTTACGATACTGTAAATGGGTGATTTTTGTTTTCTGTATCGGTTGTAAATGCTATTAAATTAGAATGGATACAATAAAAAGGCAGGGGAATATCAATTCATTTTTAGTATTCTTGTGCATTGCTAAAAGCCTCTATTTCTAATTGAATTCCCGGGTTTTCTGCGGCCTATAGGGTGTAGAGATCGTCTGTAGCAAATACAGCTTCTGTGGTGAGGTTCACTCCGAGCCTCCGCAACCCTTGCTCATCTCCAAGGGAAGGCATATGAGTCATGTGCATTTCACATTCGTTAAACTCCTTCAATCCTTCCATAGCGACCTGGATTGCGTGGTTGGAAGTGGCGCTGATAGCCATAGCGATCAAGGTTTCCTGAAGGTCCATGCTCAGATTTTTTTCGCCCAGGATGTTTGTTTTTAGATTTCTCACCGAATCACACACAACATCCGGCATGAGGTTTATTTTGCTAGGAATGCCGGCCATGTATTTGATGGCCCTGACAATAGCACTGGAGGCGGCATGCATCCGAGGTGAGTTGCTCCCCTGGATAATCGTACCATCTTTGAGTTGGATAGCAGCCCCGAAATAGATACCATCATTGCCCAACCTTGGATCTGCCTCGGCTTTTTGAGCAGCGTCTCGGGCCGGGATGACAACAGCCCGATTTTCAACGGTAAGGTCGTGCTCCTTCATAATGAGCTCGGCCCGTTGGACAGTCTCTTTGTCTGTGAGTCCCAGAACATATTCGCAGCGATAGCGAAGATATCTGCGGATAAGTTCCTGCCGGGCCGCTTCCTGAACCCTCTCATCATCGGTAATGGCAAAGCCCACCCGATTAACTCCCATGTCCGTTGGGGATTTGTAACCCGCATCATCACCGGTAATTTTTTCCAGAATCCGTTTCAACACCGGGTAGACCTCAACGTCCCGGTTGTAGTTCACTGATTTGGTCTCATAGGCCTCCAAATGGAAGGGATCTATCATATTACGGTCGGCCAGGTCGGCGGTTGCCGCTTCATAAGCGACGTTTACAGGATGTTTTAAAGGTAGATTCCAAACCGGAAACGTTTCGAACTTAGCATAGCCGGATTGAATCCCGTGCTGGTAGTCGTGGTATAGCTGAGAGAGACAGGTGGCCATTTTTCCACTTCCCGGTCCGGGGCCGGTAACGACGACCAAAGGTTTTTCTGATCTGATATAATCGTTTGTCCCATATCCTTCTTCGCTGACGATGAGGTCCACGTCCGTAGGGTAGCCCTTAGTAAAATAATGGGTAAAGACATTGATGTTTCGGTGCTCCAATTTTTTTTTGAAAATCACTGCTGCCGGCTGGTTTTCAAACCTCGTTATGATGACACCCCGAACACTGATATCCCAGCTTCTTAAATCGTCTATGATTTTAAGAATATCTGTTTCATAGGTGATGCCGAAGTCAGCACGAATCTTTTTTCGTTCAATGTCTCCAGCATAGATGCAAATCAGTACCTCAGCCTGTTCCCGAAGTTCGTGAAGCAACCTTATTTTGATATTGGGGTCGTATCCCGGCAGAACCCGGGCGGCATGATAATCAAAGAGTAGTTTACCACCAAACTCAAGGTAAAGTTTATTATCGAACCGGTCAATCCGGTTTTTAATTTCAGCAGCCTGCTCTTTTAAATATTTTTCATTATCAAATATTTGCTTTTTAATCATTTTCGTCCCCCCGGTTCAACTATTTATAAATCAGAGAGGGGATTTATCATAAGTTCTTAATTTTGACAAACGGCCCTTTACATTAATTTGGTTAGAAAGGACTAAACGCCTTAATGCAGGCGCCAGGCGGTTATAAAACGTCACTTTTTGCCCAATCTATAAGTTATATGGGATTTTTAATCCTTAAAATATGTTATATATTTCTGTAGTTAAAAATTCCATACGCCTTGAGCTTGAACAAAAAATAACATTCTGTAGCAGCCTGACAAGGGAGAATAAAATGGATTTTGAATTAAGCAAAGAACTGCAAATGCTCCAGAAAGAGATCCGAAAATTTGCTAAAAAAGAGATCGCTCCTTATGCGGACCAATGGGATGAGGCGCACTACCTGCCCATTAAAGAAGTGATGCGGCCTTTGGGTGAAATGGGATATTTCGGCACGGTAATTCCCGAAGCGTACGGCGGAGAAAATATAGGCTTTCTGGCTGCCATGATTGTTACCGAGGAATTGGCCAAGGCCTCTTCATCCCTGCGGGTCCAGGTGAATATGCAGGTGCTGGGCTGTGCTTACACCATTTATAAATACGGTGATGAAGCGGTTCGCAAAAAATATGTGGAAAAGCTTTGCACCGCCGAATACATCGGCGGGTTCTGCATCACTGAGCCGGATGCCGGTTCCGATGTTATGAACATGGCTTCAACTGCCGAAGACAAAGGTGACCACTGGCTGCTCAACGGCAATAAAACCTGGATCTCCAATGCCGATGTGGCAGACTGTTTGCTCTACTATGCCTATACGGATAAAGCTGCCGGTTCCAAGGGGCTGTCTGCCTTTGTCATTGAACCCAAAAACTTTGACGGCATCAAAACTTCTTCCCTGGATAAGCTGGGGTCCCACTCTTCTCCCACAGGGGAGCTGTTCCTGGACAATGTCAAGGTGCCCAAGGAAAATATCCTTGGTAAACCCGGTGACGGTGCTAAAATTGTATTTTCATCCTTGAACCAGACCCGTCTGTCTGCGGCTGCCGGCGGCGTAGGATTGGCCCAGGCCTGCCTGGACGAAGCCGTAAAATACTGCAACGAGAGAAAACAGTTTGGCAAAAAGATCGGCGAGTTTCAGATGAACCAGGACATGATCGCCCAGATGGCCACGGAAATCGAAGCCGCCCGACTTCTCGTTTATAAAGCGGCCTGGGCCAAGGACCAGGGCCGACTGAACAACGGTATGGATGTGGCCATGGCCAAATACATGGCCGGCGAAGTGGCTTACAAATGTGCCAACTATGCCATGAGGATTCTGGGTGCTTACGGCTATTCTACTGAATATCCCGTGGCCCGATACTACCGGGATGCACCCACCTATGCCATGGTGGAAGGTTCCGCCAATATCTGCAAGTGGATTATTGCCCTGGATCAGCTGGGTATCAGAAAAGCAAACAGGTAACTTTTTAAAAAAGGAGACGCACATGTCTGAAGATGTACTAGCCCCTTTGTCAGGAAAAATTGTCAGCTTAAGCGTTGAACCGGGCGCGGTGATAGAAGAGGATGACGAAATTCTGGTGATTGAAGCCATGAAAATGGAAACCCCTATATTTGCGCCTTGCTCCGGCACTGTGTCAAAGATCGTCGTCAAGGAGGGAGATGCTGTGGAAGAGGATGATCTTTTGGCTGTTATCGATTGATTAAGCGTCAAAGGAAAAACAAATGAAATCCTATTTTGAAAACATGGCGCCTTTTGGCAAAGCGCTCAAAAAAGGGACCATCAAACGCACCCAGAGTAACTACGAACAGGTCCTTGACGCGGAAAAAAAGATTTTAGCCGCCGTGGACGAAGTTAAAAACGCAGGGCTGCCCGAAGAAAAAATCAACCAGCGCGGCCAGATGACCGTATGGCAGCGCCTGGAATATATCGTGGACCCGGGCACATGGACACCGCTTCATACGCTTTTCAACCCTGGGGATAATGTTGAGGGCACCACCAATGTCATTGACGGCCTTGGAAAAATCGCGGGCAGATGGGCGGTTGTGATCGGTTTTGACAATAAGGTCATGGCCGGTGCCTGGCTGGCCGGACAGTCCGAGAACATCCTGCGGGTCACAGACCTTGCAGAACGGCTTAATATTCCCCTGGTCTGGCTGGTTAACTGCAGCGGCGCCAAGCTAACGGAGCAGGAAAAATTTTATGCCAACAGAAGAGGATCCGGCACCCCGTTTTTCAGGCATGCGGAACTTGAGCAGGAAGGCATCCCCGTACTGGCAGCCATTTACGGCACCAACCCTGCCGGCGGCGGCTACCAGTCCATCAGCCCCACAGTGCTTTTTGCCCATGAAAAATGCAATATGGCCGTGGGCGGTGCCGGCATTGTCAGCGGCATGGCCCCCCAAGGCGGGTTTACCGTGGACATGGCCGAAGCCCTGGTCCAAAAAGCCAAAGAACACCGGGCAAAGCCGCCCGGCTCCGTGGCCACCCATTATGATCACACCGGTTTTTTCCGCTTTGTGTACAAGGAGGAAAAAGAGGTGCTGGACGGTGTAAGAGATTATATGAAAAAGCTGCCGGCCTATGACCCTGAATTTTTCAGGGTAACCGCGCCCAAGGCCCCGGCGTTCGAGGCCGAAGATATCATGCGCCTTTTGCCCATCGCCTCCAAGACCGTATATGATTTTGACGATATTTTAGCAAGGCTTGTGGATGGTTCCGAGCACATGGAATTTCGTCCCGACTACGGCCCTGAGATTTATACAGGGCTTTGCAAGGTGGACGGATTGCTCGTGGCCTGCATCGGGAATCGTCAGGGGTATCTTGGCAAGGGCTACCCTGAGTATGCCGATTATCCCGGTATGGGCGCCAAACTGTATCGCCAGGGTCTTTTAAAGATGAATGAGTTTGTGACCCTTTGCGGCAGGGACAGGGTGCCTGTGATTTGGTTCCAGGATACATCCGGCATTGATGTGGGCGATATTGCCGAAAAAGCAGAGCTTTTGGGCCTGGGCCAGTCCCTGATCTACTCCATCCAGCAGTCAGGTCTTCCTATGATGCTTGCTATTCTGCGTAAGGGCACCGCCGCAGCCCACTATGTCATGGGCGGCCCCCAGGCCAACCGGAACAATGCCTTTACCTTGGGTACTTGTGCCACGGAAATTTGCGTGATGCACGGCGAGACGGCTGCGGTGGCCACCTATGCAAGGCGGCTTGTCAAGGAAAAGGAAGCGGGCCGGGATCTGGAACCCGTGGTGGAAAAGATGAACGCCCTTGCCCAGAAATACAAGGACACATCAACCCCGCTTTACTGCGCAAAACATGGCATGGTGGATGAGGTGGTAGGGCTTGCCGATTTGCGGCACTATATGAAGTCCTTTGCCGGCGCTGCCTACCAGAATCCTAAATCCATCTGCCCCCAGCATCAGATGATCCTGCCCAGAATTATACGGGATCACGCGGCTGCAAAGGAGAAGGAATAAAATATGGGTGATGGCGTACGGGTGTTTCTCACCGGTCTTTTCGGGGTGTTCACAGGCATGACCTTTCTTTACCTTTCCATTAAGATTACCGGAACGGCGGTTGCCGCACTGGAATCAAAAAGAAACGCTCGGGAAGATGCAGGGCAAGGAGAGGATAAATGAGCGCTTTGTATTCCCTGTTTCAGACCACGGGGCTGTTTTATGTTACTCCAGGTCTTGTGGTCATGTGGATCATCGGGCTGACCCTGATTTACCTTGCCATTGGAAAGTCTTATGAACCACTTTTGCTGTTGCCCATAGGGTTCGGGATCATTCTGGTGAACCTGCCTTTAGCCGGGCTTATGACCCCCCATGAAGGGCTGCTCTGGAAATTTTACGAGTATGGTCTTCACTGGGAGATCATTCCGCCGGTGATATTCTTAGGGCTTGGGGCGCTCACGGATTTTGGGCCGCTCATTGCCAATCCCAGATTGATTTTTCTTGGTGCAGGGGCCCAGGCAGGGGTGTACATCACTTTTTTTGCGGCCCAGGCCTTTGGCTTTGACCTGAAAGAGGCCGCAACCATCGGTATCATCGGCGGCGCAGACGGCCCCACCACCATATTCCTGGCATCCAAACTGGCCCCCTCTCTTTTAGGGGTATGTGCCGTGGCAGCCTATTCCTACATGGCCCTTGTGCCTATTATCCAGCCCCCGGTGATGAAATTTTTGACCACCGCAGATGAAAGACGAATCCGCATGGCCAAGGGCCGAAAGGTGGGAAAGCTTGAAAAGACGCTATTCCCCATTGTCTCCACCTTTGTCATTATCTTGCTGGTTCCGGCATCAGCGCCGTTGATCGCCATGTTCATGTTAGGCAACCTGTTCAGGGAGTCCGGCGTGGTGGGGCGTCTGCACGATACGGCCCAGAACGAACTGATGAATATTGTTACCATTTTTCTTGGGGTGCCCGTGGGCGCCACCATGAATGCGGAGAATTTTTTAAGACCCCAGGTGATATTTGTCTTTTGCCTGGGGCTTTTTGCCTTTGTGATCTCCACCATGACAGGGATACTCCTGGCCAAACTTATGAATCTTTTTTCCAAAAATAAAATCAATCCATTATTGGGTGCGGCAGGGGTGTCGGCAGTACCCATGGCTGCCAGGGTGGTCCATAAGGTGGGTATGGAAGCAGATAAGAAAAATTATCTGCTCATGTATGCCATGGGGCCGAATGTGGCAGGTGTTATCGGCACCGTGATTGCGGCGGGTATTTTTCTCACCCTTTTAGGGGGATGACCCGCCTATGTTTTTGCTTCCCTTGTACACTGAAAGGGAAATAAGAGGGGCATCCGGTTTTTATGGGTGTTTAGTATGTAACTTTTTATATGAAAGAACTAAACAAATCCTTTGAGTTCTTTCATGATTTGTTGTGGGCCGATCTCGGTGAAAGACCACGTCGGCCCATGGCCGTTATTCGGGAAGCGGGCAAGCCAGCATCTGGTCTCTGATCACCTCAAACAAATCACCGAATCTAAGAACACCGGTGACCGTGTCACCCTTTTTCACGATCAGAGGCTGGTGGACGCCCATAACATATTCATGTAGCGCTTTTTCCAGGGAATCATCCTCCTGGAGGTATTCAACGTCGCCGGGGACGTGCATGATTTCGGAAATCTTGATGTTGGCGCCGCGCTCGCAAATGTTCTGCATGGGCTCCATCCAGAGGTTAAAATCCCGAATAGAATTAATTACATGATCCTTGGTCAGTGTGCCGTCTTTATAGGTTTTGAACAGCTTTTTATAGTTGGGTTCAAGGGATCTGAAAATATCAAGCATGGTAACTTTTCCCTTGAACTTGCCATTGTCGTCTACGACAATGACGTCCCTGTGGGATTGACGGCTATCTGATTTGTTTTTTTCCAAAACTTGGAATACATCATAAACGGTGTCCGTTTCCTTGAGGGTCACATAGTCGAGTAAGGGGGTCATAACCGTTTTTATTAAAATTTCTTTCATGGTATCCTCCTTAAAAGGGTATTAAAGGCCTTAATTATGGTAATGACTTTTATAAGAAAGTCTGTGTAACCTATTTAGATATTACAGTTTGCGTTGTGCGCTGAGCCATTGTGGGAATTTAGGTCAGCCTGTTGTAGTTATATTAAGATTAAAATAAACATCTGAATTGTTTCTATATTTTGTTGTGGACTTAGCCTTGGTGTTGATAGATCAGGTCAGTCCCTAACTGTTATCTAAAATTATATGAGAAAAATAAGGGAAGTCAAGCTTTATAGGCGCTTTGTTTCTTTTACAGTACGGATTATGTTTTGGGCCTCCATTGCTATCTTTGGGCGGGAATCACCGTGGCCGGATATTCACTGATAATTTTCCCTATGTCCATGGGCAGCGATTGATCATTGCTGCCGCCGGACCATGCCGCAGCAAAAGCATTGTTGGACGTGGATATGATTTTTTTCACCAAGGAATGAGTTCGAAATAACTTGGGACCGCGGATTAAATTAGTTCCTAAATTGAGACTTTGACTTGCTTGATTACAAGTATCAAACAAAAGCATTTTCGGGTGTTATTAAATCCTCAGTTCTTAATTCGGGAGCGCGGGCGTCTCGCTCGCGCTCCCGGAGATGGTAAAATAGGCAGGTTACCCCAGCAGATCCGTCAGCCTCTTCTGGGACTCATTGGACTGATTCAGGGCATAGATGTTCGCAGCCCTAAGCCGTTTCATTTGGTTTAGAATAATGCTCTCTTCTGCGATGTCCACATCCCTGACTTCAGATTCCGACGCCATAAGGTTGATCCGGGTGGTGGCCAGGTTGTTGATCTCCGATGTGTATTGATTCGTGCCGGCGCCGACCGAGGATCGGTTTTGGCCTATTTGGTCTAGGGCAATATCCACGGTTTCGAGGGCTTTTTGGGCACCTTCCGGGGTGGTGATGTCAATGTTGGACAAAAAGCCTGTTTCCTGGGAGCCAAGGGTTGATGTATGCGCAGACGAGATTGCCAGCCCGCTGCTGTTGTAAGTACCGTTTAAAAGGTTGTGTCCGTTATAAGATGTCGTGTCTACAATATCATCAATGGCATCCAGGGCGCCTTGAATATCTGATTGGATGGCGGACAGGCTCTCCTGGGAATGGCTGCCGCCTGCTGCATCCACCGCCTGGGTTCTGATATCCTGGAGCCGATCGGTTATCTGCCCCAACCCCTGGTCGGCGGTTTGGGTGATGGAGACATTGTCGTTGAGGTTCTGGATTGCCTGACCGGCCGCCAGAGACTGACTTCTTAAACTGTCGGCAATGGTCATGCCGGCTGCATCGTCTGCCGCTGAGTTGATTTTTTGGCCCGTTGCGATTCGTTCCAGGGAGTTCGTAAACCCGGCGTTGGCTTTTTCAAACATTCTTGCAGCGATTAATGCCGTGGAGTTTTGGTTGATAGTAAGTGTCATGGGACCTCCCCGCTTTTTGTGGTATTGTATTATCTGTTATGATAATATCTAAATAATACAGCAGGATATATGTAAGTTCAATGTAAAAGTTTTCTTTTTGATTTTTCGGCGGACTGTGTGTGATGTGCTGAAAAACGGCCTCTTGAGTGCCTGGTCAGTCAAAAGTGGGGGGCCGGGGAAATCCCCTTGACACATATCTTTTCAACTCGATATAGTGAAACAACTATCAAATCTGCCTTTAAAATATGTGCCCAGTGAGGCAACCCGTAAGACAGCTTAAAAGGCAAGTCATATGGGGGGATTTTGATTGCGAGCCTTAATTAAGGAATGGGTCCTAAATAACTTGCCCATTTTGTTCTATCCGGGAGCGCGGGCGTCCCGCCCGCAGTAAAGATGCAGGCGAGACGCCCGCGCTCCCAGGTAAAGTTATTGCGGACTCATTCCTAAGCGAATTTTTAATCCAACGAATCAGCGGAGGATCAAGATGAATCGTGGGTTTAATCTTCTGAAAAGAATAAAAATCATACTGTTCCTATTGGATACGGATGTTTCGTTTTCGCTTCCGGCCTGAAAGTTGTGTGGGTAAAAAGCTGCCCTGTGAATGATTCATGCACCACTTGATCCGTGATTCGCTACCATTTGGATTCCACAGGCTGTTACAGAATAGATATTTTTTCAAGTGTAAGGCGGAAGATTGGCATTTTGCAACAGCCCATCGGGAGGCTTTTTCAAAAGGAGTATCGCTATGTTTAGTAAAGTTTTACTGGCAACAACACCTGCAGATGAAAGCAAGGGCGCGTCTAATTTAGCCTTTGCGCTGGCAAGGCCCAGCCGGTCGAAGCTTTTTCTTTTCCACGCCTATGGCCTGCCCGAGGAGGGGTGGAGCGCCATTCGGTATCTATTGCCCAGTGGCAAGGTGGCAGAGGTGAAAAAAGAGCTGGAAGATTATTTTTCGCCTCAATTGTCAAAAATCGAGAATTACGAAGTCCAGGTGGTGCCGGGCATTCCCCAGGACGAAATTTTACGGTTTGCCAGGAAAAAAAATGTGGACCTCATTGTCATGGGGCCCCACAAGGTGGCGGAAAACCAGCCCAGGATATGGGGGCTGACCGGTTCCACCCTGCAAAAGGTGAGTTTAAAGGCCAGGTGTCCTGTGATGATTGTCCCACCGGATGTGCCGCAGATTTTTCCGGTGGATGACGTGGTGTTGTCGGAAAAGGACCGGAAAAATTTTTCAATCCTCATTGTTGATGATGAGCTGTCCATGCGCGATGCCTTAAGGGAATGGCTTGAAGAAGAGGGCTTTTATGCAGACATGGCGGAATCAGGTTCTGCGGCCCTTGAAATGCTTGGGAAAAAACAATACCAGCTCATGCTTACGGATATCAAGATGCCGGAGATGGACGGGGTGACCCTGTTGACCCGGGCAAAACAGAAATATCCGGCCATGGCCGTGGTCATGATGACGGCCTATGCCACCATTGATACGGCGTTGAGCGCCATGAAAACAGGCGCTTTGGATTACCTGGTCAAACCCTTTGATCCTGATTTGCTCATTCCTACGGTGATGAAAATCCACCAGGATTATGAAATGATCCGGGGGCGTCTTAAAATGGCCTTTCAAAACATTGTTCTGGCCATGGATTTTTCCGAGCCCGCCCTTTGCGCCTTTAACTATGCCTTTGAAATTGCAAAGGGTTACAACGCCTCCCTTCATATCTTCCATGCCATGCCCCTGCTGGAAAATGATGAATATCCATCTGCAGCGAAAATTGAATCCCAAATTCAAAAGGCCGTTGAAAAGATGAAGACAATGTTTGGAACAAAGCTTGCCGGGGTGGTGGGGTATACCATCGATGCCTGGGAAGGCGCTCCCCATGTGGAAATTCTGAAGTTTGCCAGAATTTGTCATGCAGATCTGATCGTTATGGCCCACCATTCCAAGGAAAAGGATCCGGAAAAAGCCGTGCTCGGTTCCACGACCATTAAGGTGGCGGGCGGGGCTTTTTGTCCGGTGCTGAGCATTAACCGTGATTTTGTTCCTAAACCTGTTATTTAAAGCAGAGCTGTATGACACCCCAGACGGAATGGAAAATAGTACTCATTGACGATGAACCCGGTATCCGCAAGGTCACAGGGATCGTCCTGGAAGACTGGGGATATCGGGTTGAAACCGCTGAAAACGGCGAAGCCGGTTTAAAGGCCTGCGCTTCCTTCCTGCCCCAGATCGTGATCACGGATGTCAAGATGCCCGGCATGGACGGGCTTTTTGTGCTTGAAACCATCAGAAATGACCATCCTGATATGGTTGTGATCGTCATGACCGCATTTGGCGATATTGACACCGCCATCCGTGCCCTGCAGCTGGATGCTTCGGACTTTATCACAAAGCCGGTGAATGATCAGGCCTTGGCTTTGGCCCTTGACCGGGCAAAGAACCGGTACACATCGACAAAACAGATCCGGGAATATACACGTCGGCTTGAAACCGGATGGTCCAGTGCCACTGAAACCCTGATGGAACAATATAGATTTCAGGAGCAGATTATCAATCGTTCCATGAACGGCATCATTGCCTGCGGCATGGATGCCTTTGTCAGGATTATTAACCCCGCGGCCCAGGAGATGTTTGGGTACACAGCAGACCAGGTGGTGGGCAAAAAAACGTTGGAAGATCTGATGCCAGCCGGTGAGTATGAACGGATCTCTGCGGCCCTTAAAAACGACCGGTACGGGGGCAAGGACCGGATAAATATGATGGAGGCCACGATGCAGTCCAGCGTGGGACAGCAGATTCCGGTTCGGGTGTCGGCCAGTGCCATGTTTGATGCCGGTGATGACAACGGTTTGCTGTTCTGCGTCAGGGATCTGCGCGAGATGCGCCGTATGGAACGGGAAATGGCGGATCAGGAAAAGACATTGCACCAGGATAAGATTATGTCTTTGGGTAAACTTGCTGCCAGCGTGGTGCATGAGATCAACAACCCCCTGTCCGGCATCCTGATCTATTTGCGGCTCATGGCCAAACTGATTGACAAGGGGCGGATGGTAGAGAAAAAGGATAAATTTTTAAGCTACCTGGATGTTTCCATTTCTGAAATCAGCCGGTGTTCGGACATTCTTTCCAACCTTTTGACCTTTTCAAGGAAATCCCCCATTTCCTACGGCCCTGTCCAGGTTAAAGATTTGATGGAACGGTGCGTAAAACTTGGCCGTCACAAATTTGAGCTCCAGAATATCGAACTGCATGTGGATATTGAAAACCGCATCCCCGACATCCTGGCGGATGGCAATCAGATTCAGCAGTGCCTCATCAATCTTATGTTCAATGCCATGGATGCCGTAGACGGCCCGGGGCAGGTGTGGCTCTCTGCAGGTTTTGATTCGGCCAAACAACAGGTCTTCATCCATGTAAAAGACTCGGGCAAAGGCATCAGCCAAAAGGTTCTACCCCATATCTTTGAACCCTTTTTCACTACCAAGGATGAAGGGCATGGGGTGGGATTGGGTCTTTCCACCGTATATGGGATCATGCGCAGCCACGGCGGTGATATCCGGGTGGCGAACAGTTCTGAAACGGGCACCTGTTTTGTCCTTGAGTTTAACAAACTTGTTTAGGCAATTTAAAAAGAGCCTTGCCTACCGGTTGGTCCGGGCGTTGGGCCTTCCTGACAGGGAGTTGCGTCAGCTTGCCGAGGAGATTGAGGTCAAAGAGCAAGTGCTCAATGAACAGCGCAGGGAATACCAGCAGCTGTTTGAGTCGGTGCCCTGCCTGATCACGGTCCAAAATGAAGCCCTTGAACTGCTTCAATTCAACAGGGCATTTGAGGAACTATTCCATCCCAAGATCGGGGATTTATGCTATCACGCATATAAGAACAGGTCCGAGCCCTGCGACAACTGTCCTGTCATGGAGACATTCAGGGACGGCAAGTCCCATAACAGCGAACAAAGCGGTGTCACCAAAACCGGACAAGCTTGCTACTGGACATTGAGAACCGCCCCCATCACCGGGTCTGACGGTAGAGTCAAGGCGGTGATGGAAATCGCTGTGGATATCACGGAACAGATCATTGCCGAGCAACAGCTGGTCCAGGCAGGCAAAATGGCTACTTTGGGAGAGATGGCCACCGGTGTCGCCCATGAATTGCATCAGCCTTTGTCTGTGATTAAGAGCGCCTCCAATTATCTCATGCGAAAGGTCAAAGCCAATGAACCGATTTCGGATGAAATTATGACCACCATGACCGAGGAGATTGACGGTCAGGTGAACCGGGCCGAAAAAATCATCAACCACATGCGCGAATTCGGAAGAAAATCTAATGCCGGCAAGAAGAAAGCCAATGTGAACCGGGCTCTTGTCAAGGCCTTTGATATTTTTAGAGAACAGCTTGGGCTGCGACAGATTGAGGTGGTGCAGAATCTGGATCATGATCTGCCCATGATCCTGGCCGATGAGAATCGTCTGGAACAGGTGTTCATAAACCTGTTGATCAATGCCCGGGACGCCATTGAAGAGCGATTTGAACAAAAAGACCGGACGGCAGATTTTGCCAAACAGATATTTTTGACCACACGGGTGTCCGACAAATGGGTGGTCATTGAGATTGAAGATACGGGTACCGGTATTCCGCCTGCAGTTGCCGATAAAATTTTTGATCCTTTTTTCACCACCAAAGAGGTCGGCAAAGGTACGGGCCTTGGTTTGTCCATTGGTTACGGCATTATCAAGGATTATGACGGGACCATTACCGTGGGCAGGGGCCGGGCGAACGGGGCTTTGTTTACCATACATTTTCCTTTTCTCTCTGATGGCTTTAATTCCAGAATAATTTTATGAGTGATGCAGGCTGGTAGCATAGTGGTAGATGAAGCTTGTTTTGGGAGATTTGAAACAAGTACCACATATTGTGCTTGCCTTTCTGTCTATGGCTATATAGAGTGTCTTTTTTCGATGCTAACCAACGATACAATTAAGTTTTGAACGTTCAATGATTCTAAAGGAGTTGCGTAAATGGGTGATGGAAAAAAGGTAACAGACCAGATCGATTTTCTAACGGAAAATGCCAGAATCGTTTTGGAAAGGCGTTATCTGAAAAAAGATGCATCCGGAAAAATATGCGAATCACCGGAGCATATGTTTCGGCGGGTGGCCGCCCATATTGCCAAGGCTGAGAAAAATTATGATAAAAATGCAGATATCCAAAGGATTGAAGACCAATTTTATCGCCTGATGGCTGAATTCAGGTTCCTGCCCAATTCCCCGACCCTGATGAATGCGGGCAGGTCTTTGGGGCAGCTGGCCGCCTGTTTTGTCCTTCCGGTTGACGACAGCATTGACGGTATCTTTGAAGCGGTTAAAAATGCTGCAATCATCCATAAGTCAGGCGGCGGGACCGGGTTTTCGTTTTCCCGGCTGCGCCCTGAAAACAGCAAGGTGGGATCCACCGGCGGTGTGGCATCCGGCCCTGTCTCTTTTATGAAAATTTTTAATACTGCCACAGAACAAATTAAACAGGGCGGCACCAGACGAGGGGCGAATATGGCTGTTCTTCGGGTGGATCACCCGGATATCATGACCTTTATCAGCTGTAAAAGTAATAAAAGAGAACTGAATAACTTTAACATCTCCGTGGGTGTGACAGATCAATTCATGGATGCTGTGGTCCAAAAAGGGGACTATGACCTCATTGACCCCAGCTCAGGGAAAATGGTCGGTCGTCTGAGTGCTGAAGCCGTATATGATGAACTGGTCAAACAGGCATGGGAAACAGGGGACCCGGGCATCATTTTCTTAGATGAGATCAACCGGGTCAATACGCTTCCGGATATCGGAGAAATAGAGGCAACCAATCCCTGCGGAGAACAGCCGCTGTTACCCATGGAGGCCTGCAACCTGGGCTCTATAAATCTGACCCGGTTCATCACACAAAAAGAAAAGAAATCTGAACTGGATTATGAGAAGCTCAAAGAGACCATCCATCTTTCTGTTAGATTTTTAGATAATACCATAGATATGTCCAGATATCCCATTGATGAGATTGATAAAACGGTCAAGGCGAATCGGAAGATCGGTTTGGGTATCATGGGTTTTGCAGACCTGCTTTACATGCTTGAGATACCCTATGATTCAGATGACGCGTTGGAACTTGCAGGAAATATCATGGCCTTTGTTCAAACAGAATCTCACAAAGCCTCCAGTGATTTGGCGAAAGTGAGGGGCTCTTTTCCGAATTTTGACCAAAGCATTTTTAAAGACAATAAAAATCCTCGGCGTAATGCCACCACCACCACCATTGCGCCAACAGGTACCCTGAGTATCATTGCCGGATGCTCCAGCGGGATTGAACCGGCTTTTGCATTAAGCTATGTCAGAACGGTCATGGATAATGACCGGTTGATTGAAGTTAACCCTGTTTTCAAGCGATTGGCCATTGAAAAGGATTTTTACTCCGATGCCCTGATGGAGGAAATTGCTGAAAACGGAACGGTTAAAGAGAATTTGAATGTGCCTTCCGATCTTCGAAATGTTTTTGTCACAGCCCATGATGTTAAGCCCGAATACCATATAAAAATGCAGGCTGCATTCCAAAAGTATACGGACAATGCGGTGTCAAAAACGGTGAATCTGCCCCATGACGCCAGCCCGGCTGATGTCAGGTATATCTATGATCAGGCCTTTAAGACCAAATGCAAAGGGGTTACCATATACCGGGACGGTAGCAAGGATAACCAGGTCCTTTCAGTTTCAAAAAAGGAAGAACTCCCTGTCAAAGATGAATTTCTCTTGGCCGGGCAGAAAAGACCACAGATCCTGGAAGGATTTACCGAGAGCATTAAAACCGGTATGGGTAGTCTTTATATCACGGTTTCGGAATTTAAAGGCAGGCCCTTTGAACTTTTTGCAACCGTGGGTAAATCCGGGAAATCAACCCAGGCAAAAACAGAGGCCATCGGGCGGCTGATCTCTTTGGCTTTGCGATCCGGTATTAGGGTGGATGAGATCATCGCGCAGATCAGCGGGATTCGTGGTGAGCATGCGGTGTTTCAGGATCGTGGCCTTGTTTATTCAATTCCTGACGCCATTGCCAAGGTGCTGGAAAAAAGATATATGCCCAAGGGAAACGGCAACGGGAAAAAACAAAATAAAAATAGTCTTAAATCCGATTTGTGTCCTGAATGCGGCCAGGCCATAACTTTTGAAGAGGGGTGCAAGACCTGCCATTCATGCGGGTATACCAGGTGTGGTTAGGAACGGGTCTTCAATAATTTGTCCTTTCTGAAATTGCCGGAAATGAATTTTTTTCATTCCATGCATTAGGCGCTCCACCGTCATATCCGTTTTTTTGGGGGTGCAATACGCCGAGAGCATATCAGCCTGGAGGCAATTCCTGGATAGGCACAAACCAATACTTGAAGCCATAGAGAAACAAGATGTTGAAAATGCTCGGCAGCTTGCCAGACGTCATGCCAGTATTTGTGCATCATTTATACAAAATAGTTTTAGGAGGGACGTATGACTAAATACGGATTTTTAGGGATCGGTATCATGGGCAAAGCAATGGCAACCAATTTGTTGAATGCAGGACTGGATGTCACGGTTTGGAATCGGACGGCAGCGGCATGCACCCCCCTTATTGATCTGGGAGCCAAACAGGGCAAAACCGCTGCGGATGTGGTTGCCCATTGCGATATTACTTTCGCCATGGTTTCTGATCCCGAAGCAGCGAACGCCTTATGTTTTGGCAAAGATGGTGTTTTGGAGGGAATTTGTGAAGGAAAATCTTACATTGATATTTCAACGGTTGATGCCGATACCTCCAACGCCATTTGCCATGCGATTAAGGAAAAAGGCGGGCGGTTTCTTGAGGCTCCTGTTTCCGGAAGCAAAAAACCGGCAGAGGACGGCTCCCTGGTTTTTCTTTGTGCCGGAGACCAATCCCTTTATGAGGATGCTGTAGATGCGCTGGACGTCATGGGAAAAAAATCTTTTTATTTCCCCCGGATGGGCCAGGGCGCACAGATGAAACTGGTCATTAACATGATCATGGGAACCATGATGACGGCCTTTGCGGAAGGACTCAACCTTGGGGATAAAATCGGACTGGAAAAAACGGATATCCTGGATGTAATCGCCCAGGGCGCCATCACCAGCCCCATGTTTCAGCTCAAAGGCCCCCTCATGGTGAAAGAAAATTTCTCGACGGCCTTTCCGTTGAAACATATGCAAAAGGACATGCGTCTTGCCTTGCTGCTGGGGGATGCCCATGGTCAGCCCCTTTATACAAGTGCGGCTGCAAACAACGCCTATATCAAAGCCAGACAGGACAATTGTGGAGATGAAGATTTCTCCGCCGTAATAAAAAACGTATAAACGAAACCGTAAAAAAAGCCATTATGACGCATTGGCCGAATGTCACCGATGGGATTGTTCATAATGGCTTTCACTTCTCTTTACAAAACAGCGATGCGCTATGGATTAACGCGCGTTTGTTTTGCCTTGCCGCAACACAACACATTTGGGATCTCTTTACACGGTCCCAAAATATTGATAAGCCTGATACGGAATAGGATATTTTCCCATTCTTTCAGAACCTGAGTGAAAAAACGCTACGCTTTGAGATGGCAGGATACTTATGAAAAGAAAAGATGGCTTACGACAGCCGTTCTGGAAAACCAAATCCCTTCACCAGTTGACCCAAGAAGAATGGGAATTGCTGTGTGACGGATGCGGCAGATGCTGCCTGCACAAACTTGAAGATGAAGATACCGGTGAAATC
>Ga0193964_1000359_pt1 | contig 22492 bp, 17 predicted proteins | sample FB_7_MG_FD_140323 | JGI IMG/M metagenome (GOLD analysis project Ga0193964, IMG submission 140323) | Microbial mat bacterial communities from the Broadkill River, Lewes, Delaware, United States - FB_7_MG | ecosystem: Environmental > Aquatic > Freshwater > River > Microbial mats | place: USA... | reverse complement strand
CCCTCAGTGGTATCTCGATGGAATAGAGAATCTTAAGGAATTGGTTAAAATTGCAATCGAAAGGGAGTTTTATCACCATAAGATGGAGCTTTTGAATCATGCTCGTAAGAAAACAACTCAAAAGGTTAATCTTTATGAGAAAGTTCAAATTCCTGGCTATGAGGATGCGATAAGAAAGATAAAACGTTTCTTAGAAGATGAGGACAATCTTTCTAAATCGGCTCAAAAGATTGTGAAAACCAAAAAAATGATGGAGGATAAAGCATGATAGTACCAATGAAAAAATTGACAGCTCTTATCTTTTATAAAGATTATCAGGAATTTCTGACTAATCTTAGAGATTTGGGAGTCGTTCATATAAATACTAAAAAGAATATTCATCTTGATAATGAATCATTATTATCTAAGATGAATCTTGTTAAATCCTATGCTTCTACAATAAAGTATATTGTGAAGTTTAAGAAAGAAAATGCTGAAACACTTAATATTACTGATGGTAAGGAGCTGTATGAGAATATTACAAAATTTAAGTCAACTCTTGAAAGACTAGATAATAAACTTGCTGCAATTAGTAAAGAAAGAAATTCAATTCTTCCTTGGGGAGAATATTCATCAGACCTTATTGAAAAGTTAAGTTCTGCAGGAGCGAGAATTGATTTTTTTACTTGTATTTCCAGTAAGTTTAAGGAAGAATGGATGAAAGACTATAATGCTATAGAAATTGATAATGTAGCTGGTCTTGTATATTTTATTACAATTAGTTTTGATGGAGAACAACCAGATGTAGATGCTGAACTTTTTGATAAACCTAAATCATCATTACGAGAATTAGCGGAGCAAGAAGAACTGATTAAAAAAGAAAGAGAATGTGTAATTAGGTTTTTTACTAGTGCAAGTAAGTCTCTGGATTTACTTGAAGAGGCAAAAAATGAAGTATTACAAGATTTAGAATTTGATACAATTTGTGAGAGTTCGGATACTGTAGTAGATGATAAATTGTTACTACTTGAAGCGTGGTTCCCGTGTGATACAGAGAAAGATGTTAAGTGGTGGATAAGTCAGAAAGATGTCTATTTTGAAGTAGAAAATCCAACGGTAGAGGATAATGTACCAATAAAACTTAAAAATAATAATTTTGCGAAGTTATTTGAATTTATTGGGGAGCTATATTCTTTGCCTAAATATGGAGAAATAGATTTGACGCCATTCTTTGCGCCATTCTTTGTTCTATTTTTTGGAATATGTTTGGGAGATGCTGGCTATGGTTTGCTTTTTGTAGTAGGAGCGTCTTTATATAAACTTAAAGCAGATAAAAAGATAAAACCTCTTTTATCATTTCTGCAAATAATAGGTCTGTCAACTGTTGTAATGGGTATGATGGTTGGAACTTTTTTTGGAGTTAACCTTATAGATTCAGATATATCTTGGTTAGCTGACGTAAAAAAGTACATGATTGATACTGATAAACTCTTTACCGTATCGTTGGTAATTGGAGTTATTCAAGTTGTATTTGGTATGTTTATAAAAGTTGCTAATGCAGTTAAACAATTTGGATGGAGTGCTGCATTGTCAACTATAGGTTGGTTAGTTCTTATTTTAGGAGGAGGCGTAGTTTATTTGATGAAAGAAATGGGTATGGAGTACGAAATTGCTCAATACGTAGTGCTTTCAATAGCAGGAATTCTAATCTTCTTACTAAATAATATAAAAAGAAATGTTTTCGTTAATATTGGTTCTGGACTATGGGATACATACAACATGGTAACTGGACTCTTAGGAGACTTGCTTTCGTATATTAGACTTTTTGCTTTAGGAGTTTCATCTTCTGTATTAGGTTTAGTGTTTAATGATATAGCATTTAGTTTAAGTGGAGATACGCCAGTAGTTAGCCAATTGATATTAGTATTAATATTAGTATTAGGTCATGGAATAAATATATTTATGTCAGGTTTGGGATCTTTGGTTCATCCAATGCGTTTAACATTTGTAGAATTTTATAAGAATGCAGGTTTTTCAGGTGGAGGAAAGAAATATTCACCGTTTAAAACGATTAATAATTAAGATTTAAATAGTAAAAATAAATAATAGGAGAAAATAATTATGAGTACAATGATTTTAGCTTATATCGGGGTTGTATTAATGGTTGCATTATCTGGAATTGGTAGTGCTTATGGAGTAACAATAGCAGGTAATGCTGCAGTAGGTGCATTGAAAAAGAATGATGAAGCATTTGGTAACTATCTTGTTCTTTCAGCAATGCCTGGTTCTCAGGGATTATATGGTTTTGCAGGTTTTTTCTTTATGAAACAATTTTTGGTGCCTGAAATGACTGGATTTCAAGCTGCTGCTATCTTTGGTAGTGGATTATTTTTAGGATTAGTTGCTTTATTTTCTGCAATTCGTCAAGGACAAGTTTGTGCTAATGGTATTGTAGGTATTGGATCTGGATATGATGTGTTTGGAAAGACACTTATTCTTGCTGTATTCCCTGAACTTTATGCAATTGTAGCTTTAGCTGTAACATTTATGGTAAGTACTATGATTTAATAAGAAATTTATTAAATAGAGAAAGGCTCAGAAATTTATTTCTGAGCCTTTCTTATGTTTAGTAAATAGTATTATTTACTATTTAAACATGCCTAAAGACTTTAGTTCAAAGTTTTCGATATATTTAGTAAACCCATCAACTTTAGCTTCACCATACTTGATGAAGATTTTAGCAGCTTTTGAATATTTATCATTTCTCTTAGCATCCATTAATAATAGATAACCTAAAACAATATAACCAGCAGATTCAACCAATCTACGAGCATGGAAATCTAGGTAGTCGTTGTTATCGGCAGCGTCATTAACCTCATGAACTTTAGCTACAGAAGCTTCATATTGTGCAGTCATAGCTTTTAGAGTCTCTCTTAAATATTCATGTTCAGGATTAATGTCAGCTACTTCATATACTTCTTTTATTTGCTTAATGTATTGTCCTGTAGTAACACCACGAACAGCAGCAACAACCTGAAGTTGAGATGTTCCTTCATAAATATTGGTAATACGAGCATCTCTAACAAGACGTTCTATAGGATAATCTTTCATATATCCAGAACCACCATGAATCTGTAAAGAATCATAAGCAACTTCATTAGAATATTCAGAAGAGAAAAGTTTAAGAAGAGGAGTGTACACATCAGCAAGCTTAGTATATTTCTTCATTTCCATTCTTTCCTCTTTAGTAAGAGATCTTTCAAGTGAAATATGGTAATAAGCTTTGTACATATCTACGAAACGAGATGTTTCATAAAGCATAGTACGAGCAGCTTTTACTTTAGCATCCATATTAGCAAGTAGTTCATAAACAGCTGGGAATTCGATAATAGCTTTACCAAATTGTTTACGTTCTTTAGCGTATGCAAGACCTTCTCTGTAAGCAGCTTCAGCAATACCAACAGATTGCGCACCGACACCAAGACGAGCACCGTTCATTAGAGACATTACATACTTAATAAGTCCCATCTTACGAGAACCAACTAATTCAGCAGGTGCATCCTTAAATACAAGCTCACAAGTTGGAGAACCTTTAATACCTAGCTTATTCTCAATGCGACGAACAGATACTGCATCATGTTTTCTGTCATAGATAAACATAGAAAGACCACGACCATCATTAGTACCTTCTTCAGAACGAGCAAGAACAAGAGCAATGTGTGCATCTCCGTTAGTAATGAAACGCTTAACACCGTTAAGGTACCATTTACCATCTTCTTCGTTAAAAGTAGCTTTTAATTGAACAGCCTGAAGGTCAGAACCTGCATCTGGTTCAGTTAAGTCCATAGCATAAGTATGACCTTTAGCAGCACGTGGTAGATATTCCGCTTTTTGTTCTGCGTCAGCAAACTCATGAATAGTTTCAGCGCAATCTTGTAGTCCCCAGATGTTAGCGAATCCACCATCACCACGAGAAACAAGTTCGGCAGCCATTACATAAGGGACCATTGGGAAGTTTAGTCCATCATATTCTCTTGGAAGAGACATACCATAAAGACCAGCTTGAGTAAGAGCATCGTGATTCTCTTGAGTACCACGAGCATATTTTACATGACCATCAATTACTTCAGGACCTTCGTGATCAACTGATTCTGCATTTTCCCAAAGTACATCACCACAGATTTCACCAACAATGTCAAGAACCTTATCGTAATTGTCCATTGCATCTTCAAAATCGCGTGGAGCATAATCATACTTATCTTTTTCAGCAAAATTACGTTCTTTAAGCTCAACGATTTTTTGCATTAGAGGGTGCTCTAAGTGAAACTTGATATCCTCATTATCTGTATAAAAATTTGCCATCTTTTAGAATTTAATATTTGTTATTCTTGTGGTGATTATTTAGAGTTCTTCTTGTAGAAATTAATTAACTTAGGGATTACTACATTAAAGTCTCCAGTAATAACATAATCAGCTATTTGGTTGATAGGAGCTTTTTCATCAGTATTGATAGCAATAATGATAGAAGATTCTTCCATACCAGCTGTATGTTGAATTTGACCAGAAATACCACAAGCAATATATAATTTAGGTCTCACAGTTACACCAGTCTGTCCAATTTGACGCTCATGCTCACAATAGCCTGCATCAACAGCAGCACGAGAAGCACCAACTTCTCCACCTAATACATCAGCAAGGTCTTGAAGAAGCTTGAAGTTCTCTTTAGAACCAACACCATATCCTCCAGCAACAACAATAGGAGCACCTTTAATATTAAGTTTAGATTTTTCAATGTGACGTTCAATAACCTCGATTATAAAATCCTCAGCATTAGTGAATTTTTTTACATCAATCGTTTTAACTTCAGTTTTAAAGTTAACATCAACAATCTCTTTCTTCATAACACCCTCACGAACAGTAGCCATTTGTGGGCGACAAATAGGGTTTACAATAGTAGCAACAATATTACCACCGAAAGCAGGACGAATCTGGTATAATAAATCTTTATAAGTTTTCTTTTCTCTTTTATCCTCAAACTCACCAATTTCAAGAGAAGTACAGTCAGCTGTAAGTCCAGAGTGAAGAGCAGAAGAAACACGAGGTCCAAGATCTCTACCAATAGAAGTAGCACCCATGAACGCTATTTGAGGTTTCTCTTGTGTAAACAGATTTACAAGAATTGAATTATGAGGAAGAGTTGTGTAAGGGTACAATCTCTTATCATCAGCAGTCCAAACAACATCAGCACCATAAGGAGCAACTTGTTTTTCAATACCTTTAAGATCAGAACCGATAACAACAGCCTCTAGCTGACATTTAAGTTCGTTAGCCAATGTGCGACCTTTAGTAAGTAGTTCAAGGCTTACGTCAGCGATGATACCATCTTCAATTTCGCAATATACAAAAACGTTATTCATATCTTTTGGTTTTTGAATTCTTTAAATAATTAATATTAGATGAATGATTAACCTATTGTATGATTAGCAAAAAGGTCTTTAATAAGCTCATTCATCTCATCATCTCCAGTACCTAATTTCTTAGATTCTTTTGCTTGAAACACAACATTCTCAATAGCCTTAACCTTAGTAGGAGAACCAGAAAGACCTAGTTCCTCTTGGTCGCAAACTATATCGTTCACATTCCATTCCGAGATTTTAAGATATGGTCTAGCATTTGCTAAAGAGATATAATCTTCTGAAACATTTTGCATTTCAGAATCAGCTTTTGCATGCTTGTATTTCATAACGAAACGTGCATTACGAGGGCGGCATTCTGGTGCCGAAGCATTAACAGTAATAACGCAAGGAGTAGGACAAACTACAACTTCGAATCCTCTTTCTAGACGACGTTTGATAGTTACTTTATTTTTCTCAACTTTAAGAATTTCTTCAGCATAAGTTACTTGTGGGATACCTAGTTTTTCAGCCACCTGAGGGCCTACTTGAGCCGTGTCACCGTCAATAGCCTGACGACCACAGATGATTACATCGAATTCTGTCTTTTTGATAGCACACGAAAGTGCATAAGATGTAGCAAGAGTATCAGAACCTGCGAATGCACGATCTGATAATAAGAATCCGCCATCAGCTCCTCTATATAATCCTTCACGAATAACTTCTGCAGCACGATCAGGGCCCATTGTAAGTAATTTTACAGTAGTTCCTTCGTTATTATCTTTTAGTCTTAAAGCTTGTTCTAAAGCATTTAAATCCTCAGGATTGAAAATAGCAGGAAGTGCTGCTCTATTAACTGTTCCGTCAGATTTCATAGCGTCCTTACCAACATTACGAGTGTCTGGTACCTGCTTAGCAAGAACAACAATTTTTAAACCTTTCATAAAAGTCTTATTTATAGTTATAAATGAATATTTTACTTCACAATTCAGCGAAATACAAAGATACAATTTAGAGTAATATATGCAAATTTTAAATTGGACTATGGATTTACGTAAATTGTGCAAACGATTCTTTAAGAAGTCTTTAAAAAGATTGTATGTCTGCAGTATGTTTGACTTAGATAAATTATCGTTAAAGGGATTTAGATTAGATGTTGGCTACAATCATATTATTATAAAAAGCAGCCTCAAACAAGTGTTTGAGGCTGCAGTATATGTAAAGGTAATTTACTATTTATTTTCTTCAGCAAATTTTCTACCTGCATGAAGAGCTTTAATATTCATGTCAACAATATCCTTACCTTTCTTACCGAAAAGAGCCTTAATACCTTCTTCAAGGTATTCAAAAGGAATCTCGATAAATGGAGAAGCAGCACCAAGCATAACAAAGTTAAAAGCACGAACGTTACCTACTTCTTCTTTAGCAATCTTATCTGCGTCAATAAGAATATGATTAGGTAGTGCTTTAATAGTAGCAACTAACTCCTCATTCTCTGGATAGTTAGGAATATTGATAAAAGGAGTAGAGTTTGTTACAACATAACCACCTTCTTTAAGGTATGGTAAGTAACGTAAACACTCCATTGGCTCAACAGAAAGGATAAGATCTGCACCTCCCTTAGGAATAAGGTCAGAGAAGATAGGTTTATCAGAGATACGCATAAATGATTGAACATCACCACCACGTTGGCTCATTCCGTGAGTTTCTGCTTGTTTCATGTGTAGGTTGTTGTCAAGAGCAGCCGAACCTAGAGCAGCAGCGATAGAAAGGATACCTTGTCCTCCAACACCTGCTAATACTATATCTGTTTTCATTTCTTTAATTTTAAATGTTGTTCAAATTATTTCTTTGCAGCTTTTCTTTTTTTAGCATCTCTTGTAGCTTTCTGTATACAGATTCTACGTGGGATGATAACAGAAACACCTTTATATTCAAGTTCTTCTTTGATTATATCACAAATCATTTCATGATTTTTAGGAACTGGAGTGAATACACGGATGTGATCTTTTTCAACTCCCAGACCTTCACAAATTGCCTCTAAATGACCAAGAGCAGAAGATTCTTGTCCACCAGTCATTGAAGTAGATTCATTGTCAGAGATTATTACTGTTATTGGTGATTTCTCATTAACAGCATCTAGAAGACCAGTCATTCCAGAGTGAGTAAATGTAGAGTCTCCTATTACAGCAACTGATGGGAAAAGACCTGCGTCTGTTGCTCCTTTTGCCATTGTTATAGATGCACCCATATCTACAGTTGTAAATATAGATTCAAATGGAGGTAAAGCTCCTAGAGTATAACAACCTATATCTGAAAACACACGACCTTGTCCATATTTTGCAATCGTTTCGTTTAGAGCTTTATATACGTCTCTATGTCCACAACCATCGCATAATGCAGGAGGACGAGGAGCAACTAATTCTGGTACTGGAGCACCTTCTTTAGCTTCAAATCCTAGAGCTTTAGCTACCATATCTGGGTTAAGTTCACCGTCTCTTGAAAGAGTTCCATCAAGACGACCGTTTACTGCTTCTTTCTCTAAATATCCTTTTAGTAATTCTTCAATAACAGGGTAACCTTCCTCAAGAATAAGTAGTCTATCACACTCGTTAGCTAATTTAGTAATCATTTTGCGTGGGATAGGGTATTGGCTAACTTTAACTACTGGGAAAGGACATTCTCCGTTTGGATAGTTTTCCATCAAGTAGTTATAACCGATACCACAAGCTATGATACCTAAAGATTTATCTTTAGCATCGAAATATTTGTTATATCCAGCAGTTTCGCCTTCTTGCTCAAATTGCTCTTGTTTACTAAGAAGTAGCTTATAACGTTTTCTTGCGATAGCAGGAAGAAGTATAAATTGTTTTTTATCTTTTGGAAGAGTTAGTTCGTTTTCTTTAGCCTCTTCTCTAATCTCAACACCTGCACGAGAGTGAGCTAAACGAGTAGTTATTCTCATTAAAACAGGAGTTGCTAATTTTTCTGATAACTCAAATCCGTAACGAGCCATTTCATAAGCTTCTTGCTGATTAGATGGTTCTAATACTGGAATTTGAGCAAATTTACCATATACGCGAGAATCTTGCTCATTTTGAGAAGAGTGCATTGATGGATCATCAGCAACAGTTACGATGATTCCACCGTTAGCTCCTGTTACTGCAGCATTAAGGAAACAGTCAGCAGCAACGTTTAAACCAACATGTTTCATACATACCATAGTACGCTTACCTGCGTAAGACATACCAAGCGCAGTCTCCATTGCAGTTTTTTCATTAGCTGACCATTCTCTGTGAATATTTCTAGCAATTGCTTGCTTCGAATTTTGTACGTATTCTGTAATTTCAGTAGAAGGAGTACCAGGATATGCGTATATACCTGACATTCCGCCATCGATTGCACCTTGTGCTATAGCTTCTACACCTAACAATAAATGTTTTTGCATTGCAGTTAAATTTTTATATGATTATATGTTATTTCTGATTGTTGCTATTTTGTGGAATAGCAAAGAGGGTATATCTTGTTATAAAGATATATTAATGTGAAGAAAGTATAGGCAAACCACCAAATAGTTTGATTACACCTACGATGTAAGCCAAAACGAATAAATATTCTATACTTGAGTAATAATACATTTTAAAATACAGTGTCTCGTTATTTCTATACTTGCACGCTAAAATAGTATTTAGTTTTATAATTTACAATAGCTTAGAGTTTATTTAACGTTATTCAGTGAATTAAGAATTATTCCATATAGTCCACGATTTCAGTGCTTGTGCATGAAGCATATCTAAACCGTTTTTTACATTTGCACCTTGTGCTTGTCCTTTTCTCATAAATGTTGTAACAACAGGGTTATAAGTGAGGTCGAAAAGGAAGTAGCTTTTGTCAAGTTTATTATATGGTAATTGAGGGTAAGTTTCTATTTTGGGAAACATACCAAGAGGAGTTGTATTAATGATTATTTTATAATCATTAATAAGGTCTTCAATATCGTTGTATGATTTTTGATCAATCTTTGGTGAACGAGAGATAATTTTATATTTAATTTTCAGTTTTATAAGAGCAAATTCAACAGCCTTTGCAGCTCCACCAGTTCCTAGAATTAATGCATTAGATCTATTATCTCCAATAAATTCTAAAAGAGATGATTGAAATCCATACATATCAGTATTATAACCTTTAGTAAAAATACCTTCTGTTGTGTGTGAAACCTTAATTGAATTAACAGCACCTATGATTTTTGCTTCTTCACTCAGTTCGTCAAGAAATGGAATGATAGTTTCTTTATAAGGGATAGTTACGCTAAGCCCCTTAAGATCATCTGTCTTTCTTATGATGTCATGAAACTTATTTATATTGTCAATTTCGAAGTTTACAAATTGTGCATTTATATTTTCACTAATAAATTTTTCTTCAAAATACTTTTTAGAGAAAGAATGACCTAATGGATAACCGACTAGTCCGTAAGTATTCATTATATTTCTTCTTTTGTGTAATGTTTACTGTATGATTCAAGCAGCCATATGAATAGGAATCCTACTATTGCAAGTATAATAGCCCATATAAACTGTGATGGAGTATTATTGATTGTCGAATAAGTGTGAGGCAAGATGTTTTCTTGGATAAGAGGTTTTTCAATACCGTGACTATTAGTATAGGTTTCTATTGTTTCTTTCCAAGGCCAAACTTTGTTTAAAGAGCCAAACATAAAGCCAGTTAGAGTTGCAATTGTTAGATTATGGTATTTTTTTAAAAGCCATGATAGGATATTAGAGAAGGCAATAATACCAGTTGCTGCTCCACAAACAAAAATGGCGATTATTGAAATTTTAATATCGCTTAGTGCAGAAATTATGAAGTGATATTTCCCTAGTAGTAACAAGATAAATGCTCCCGAGATTCCCGGAAGTATCATTGCGCATATTGCAATAGCACCTGATAAAAATATGAACCACCAATCATTTGGAGTTTCAGCAGGAGTTGAAGAGGTAACATAAAATGCAATAGCTGCACCAATAGCAATAGCAAATAGATTGCCAATGTTTTTAGATTTTATCTTTCGACCTATTAGTATTGTTGAAGCCGCAATCAATCCGAAGAAAAAAGACCATATTAATATAGGTTGTGTTTCAAGTAGGTATTTAAGCAGATTAGCTATAGAAAGAATACTAATACCTATACCAGAAATAATACATAACAGGAATTTAAAGTTTATTGCTGTGGCAAATTCTTTGAATTTGAATGTAAAAAGTAGCTTTAGCGTTTTTAGGTTTATACTTTTTATAGAATCAATAAGTTCTTCGTAAATACCTGAGATAAATGCTATTGTTCCTCCGGAGACACCAGGTACGACGTCTGCTGCACCCATTCCCATTCCTTTTATTACTACAGCAAGATATTGCTTTAATGTTCTTTTCATATAGTTGTTTCTGTTGTTTCTCACAAAAATATGATAAAAATCTATTTAATTAAGTTTCTGTGTTCTATTTTAAATAAATCTTGTACAGTTTTAACAGGTGAAAATGTCTCAATAGGAACTTCTGCAAATATTGTTATCCAATTTGCCATTGCACCATTCCATAATCCAGGTAATTCTTGGGTCTTAATTTTTTTCCCTTTATATGTTTTTTCTGTAATGAAACCTGTTGATTTATCAACATAGTCCAATAGATTGAATTTTTTTCCTTTGTAGTTGCGTATTCCACAAACAATATCAACAGGATTGAAATGTGTAGAGTTCTCTAGTATTATATCTTGTTGGGTATCATCTGTATCAATTTGAGATTTTTCTACTATTTGAAGAGAAGAGCTTTTGTCTTTGTTTTCAACCCAGAATGGTCCGCCACCAGGTTCTCCTTGGTTAACTACCATTCCACATACTCTAATAGGTCTATTTAATAGATTATAAAGAGTTTCTGAAATTTCTACTGAACCTTGATAGTATAAATTATTAGAAGTAATAATATTTAATTTGTCTTTGCAAAACTTCAATATCTCTTCTACTTGTTCTTTTGTTAAGAATTTAGATTTTTCTATAAGGTTGAGGTATTCAAAGATTTTATCTTGTAAAGTAACTAAGATACCTCCAATGAAGGCCTTGTTTTTATATGTTTCTGGCTTTAGTCTATCAGGAAGCACATTGTCTATGTTCTTTATAAAAACAATATCTGCTTTTATTTCGTTGAGATTTTCTATTAAAGCTCCATGTCCACTTTGCCTAAGTAGAGGAAGACCATTTTTGTCTCTTACAACTTGATTATTGTAGTATATAGCGATGGAATCTGTTGATCTTTTTTGAACGGAAAATGATACCTTGAAGTTTGTATCGTATTTCTTTTCGTATTTTTTTCTGTTTAGTTTAATGTGTTTCTTGAATTCTTTTAAGTGTTCTTCAGAAACGGTAAAGTGAACATATGCATTACCCTTTTTATTTCGGCAATAATGAGCAGCCTCTACTAAGTGCTCTTCTATTGGGGTAACAGCTGAGTTCTTATGTGAATGAAATTTAATTAAACCTTTAGGCATTGCTCCATAATTTAATCCATCTTCGGAGAGGATCTCATCGATTATGAATTCGTATTCGCATTTTTCAATAAGTTTATCAATAAAATATCCTCGTTCAAGAAGATTGTCTTTTAATTCTTGATAAAATGGTAGTATATGTAGATTATTAAAGAAATAGTACATACTACCAATTTCTTGGTTTGAATTGAATTGTAAGAAATCTTCTTCACTACCTGTATAAGTATCTTTAAATTCATAAAGTTGTTGAAACATTCTGCTTGCAGCTCCTGAGGCAGGCACCATTTTTACAATTGAAAGATTGTCTTTCTGGTAATTATATTCGTTTATAAACTTATTTAGAGACTTTTCGTCTGCCTTTATGATACCGTCTTCAATAGTAGCTGGTTTTATTATATGAATTTTTTCAAAGCCATTTTTGAAGTTTAGTAGTTGTTCTTTTATATTATTTAGTTGTATAGTGTATGACTTAAAATACTTTCTGTCTTTTGTAGAAAACATAGTTTTGTAAGATTAGTTCAATGCTAAGGTATAAAGATTTAGTTTTGAAACGTGCAAAATCTTGTTAAAATTAATTAATAATGTCTTTAATGATATATAAATTTATGTTTGCTACTTATTTGTAGAGTAATAAGTTTAGAATATTCAAACAAATCTGAAGAGGTAAGATAAGTGTGTTTTTCAGATAGGATATAAAAAAAGCGTGGTTGTTTACCACGCTTTTTTATTAGTTGTTATTTAATGAAATGTTTACTTGCAAGTAAAGTTTATCTTGATGAGGATTGTAGGTTAATCCTGCTGATATAGGTAGAGAAAATTTATCTGTGATTTTTATCTTATCAGATATATTTAGTCCCATGTTTACTATGTAAAAGGCATTTTGAGAATATATTTTATCTCCATTATCTAAGAGTAATCTTGAATATCTTGATTTTCCCGGTGCCATTCCTAGAGTCCATGATAAATTTTTTCCTGCAATTTTTGTAGGGTAACTTAATTCCAGGTATGTAGATAATTTACTTAATTCACCTTGTTTTGCAATGCTTTCTTCATTCATGTTTGCTTCAGGTTCATAGTATGTTGCTGCTCCCATAATTGTTAGAGGATATTCTCCACTAAATGTATATGATGCAGTAAAGTCAAACATATGTAGGCCCGTTTTCTGACTGTAATCTGAAAAATTTGAATTTTTGTATCCCGCAGATGGCATATAGAAATCGTATGCCATAAAAGAAAAGTTTCCTATATTATATCCAATATAGATATCAACTTCATCATATGAAGTATCTAAAGCATATAATCCCCATGCTCCAATTTTAAAGTTATTTACATTGTATTCAATACTTGGTTTGATACATGCAGTTCCTAAAGTTAATCCTCCTCTCCAAGTATGTCTGTTTGAAAAGTCAACATTCAAATTAAATTTTGATTCTCTGTTTTGTGAAAAAGAATTTAATTGTGCAATAATTATAAGCACAATAATCCCTAATAAACGTTTCTTCATATAAGTGTATTTGTTTAATTTTGAGCACAAAAATAGAATAACTCTTCAGAAACAATAACATTATATGGAAAAGAATGTATTAATTTATTTTTAGGACTATGATTTATTCGTCTTCGTCGTAAATATCTTCCTGATTCTCTAGTTCATTTTCTAAGAACACTTCAGCTTCTTCCACCAAATCTTCAATTTCTTCCTCGTCATTAGGTTTAAGATCTATCCAGTGTATCATCTGATTTTCATTGAAATCCTCAATGTCACATTCAAGAATAAATCTTGGTTCTTCTGTGTGCACAATAAATATTGTGTCTGGTAATTCTTGAGAGTTGTCTGCTAGTAAAAATTTAGGAATCATAATTTTATCTTTTTATTGTATATCACAAATATATTAAATTACTTTTAATAGTGTGATGATTATTTCCTAATCTCTAGTCTTTTATAAAAAAAACAATATAAACTGACATTTATCAGTTTTCACTTCGGATATGAGTGTAATTTTGCACTCGAATTTGAGTATTATTATTAATCAGACTAATTATAAAAAAATGACAAATCTAAAATCTATTAAGAACAGTAATTTTCTTCTGCAAAGGAGATATGAAGCTGTTGTTTTTCTTATTTTATTCTTCGGTATCTTCGGATATATGGGGAGTGTTATGGGAGTTGCTAATATGCTTAATACAATAATGAAAACAGCATGGGATCTTCTTATGAATACTGTTTTTTATATTATGGGTATAACTGTTTTAACAGGAGCTCTAGGTAAGTTGTTAATAGAATTTGGTGTTATACGTTTGCTTGAGAAAATGTTGGCTCCTTTAATGCGTCCTCTTTTTAATTTACCAGGAGTAGGGGCTTTAGCTGGATTGTTGACATTTCTTTCAGATAATCCTGCTATTATTAGTTTGGCTAATGATAAGAACTTTAGTAAGTATTTTAAGAAGCATGAACTTATTTCCTTAACAAATTTTGGTACTGCTTTTGGAATGGGGCTTATTGTTATAACCTTTATGGGGACTTTAAAGGTAGAAGGTCAGGATACGAACTTTTTTATTCCAGCTTTAATCGGTTTTGCAGGAGCGATTATTGGATCTATTGTTTCAACTCGTCTTATGCAAAGGTTTATAAGAAAGGATTTTAGTACTCCTGTTGAAGTTACAACAGGAGGACAGGAGGAAAAGATTTCTTTTAAATCAGAAGGTGGTGTATTCTTACGATTCTTAAATTCTATTTTAGATGGAGGAAAGTCGGGTGTAGATCTTGGTCTGGCTATTATTCCAGGTGTTTTGGTTATTTCCACTATTGTTATGATGATTACATTCGGACCTAAAGATGCTAGTGTCGGTTATGCTGGTCTTCCTTACGAAGGAGTTCCTATTCTTCCTCATTTGGCTAGTTATGTTGATTGGTTGTTTGATTGGCTGTTTGGGTTTAAGAGTCCGGAGTTGATCGCTTTCCCTGTAACTTCTTTGGGTGCAGTTGGAGCCGCCCTTTCTTTAGTTAAAAAGTTTATGTTAGAGGGCTTAATAGATGGAAATGTAATTGCTGTATTTACAGCTATGGGTATGTGTTGGAGTGGTTATTTAAGTACTCATACTGCAATGCTTGATACGCTTGGATACAGACAGTTGACATCTAAAGCTTTGTTATCTCATACAATAGGAGGATTAGTTGCTGGGTGTTTAGCTCACTATTTATATGTGTTGTTGAGTATGGTGTTTGCGATATAGGTTTAATTATATACAATATAATAGGAGCTGTTCATTTATGGACAGCTTTTTTTTGTAGTTGTTTTTTGTGGTGTAAAATTTGTACAGTCAATTGTTGTTTCATTGATTAAATAATTTGTTTTGATTGTTGTATTTGATTGGTTAAACGTGTTTTAACATATGTCATGATATTTTTTTTAAAAAAATATTGTCTTATTGTCTTTTGTTGTATTATGTTTTATATGGGCTTGGCGATTTTAGTTGTGTTAACTATAATACATAATCTGAACAGTGTAGTCATGTGGTTCTTTTACTCTAGCAAATATTAATATTTCATATGATGAAGTATTATGAGATAGTGTAATTGTATTTAAATAAATATTCGTTGTGTATGCTATTTAAGATATGTTAACAAAGTGTTAACAAAGTGTTAAGGGAAATTTAACATATGCCGTGAAAGGCTTGTGGGGGTTGATAAAATGCTATATCTTGGTGACGGTAAAACGAGAAATTCCAATTTAAATTTTAACATTATAAAGAGTATTTATGAAAAAACTAATCGGATTAGTAGTAGTTTTCATGCTACTGGGATTGAGTAGTGTCTTTGCTCAATCGAAAACAGTGACTGGAACAGTTGTCGATTTGTCAGGAATGGGACTGCCTGGCGTATCTGTTTCTATTAAAGGAACAACTGTGGGAGCATCCACAGACATTGATGGGAAATGGTCGTTAGAGACAAGTGCTGACGATATTCTTGAGTTTTCATTTGTAGGAATGAAAACACAGGAAGTTAAAGTAGGTAACAAAACAGTTATCAATGTGACACTTGAAGAAGATAGAGTTGCTGTAGAAGAAGTAATGGTTGTCGGTTATGGTACTGCAAAGAAATCTTCATTTACAGGATCTGCTTCAGTTGTAAAGAGTGATCAAATTAAGAGAACACCAACTGTATCTCTTGCTAAAGCACTTCAAGCAACATCACCTGGTGTTATGGTATCAAGTAGTTCAGGAGCTGCTGGTGCAGATGCAACAATTAGAATTAGAGGTATAGGTTCTCTTGCTTCAGGTTCGGATCCTTTGTGGGTTGTTGATGGTGTTGTAGATGCTCCAAAACCTCATATTGAGGATATTGAATCAATGACAGTTCTTAAAGATGCTGCTGCTGCTTCAATTTATGGATCAAGAGCTGCTAATGGAGTTATTGTTGTATCAACAAAATCAGGAAAAGTAGGTAGAACACAGTTTGATTTTCAAGCAAAGTATAGTGTGTCTAATAAGACTACTAACAAGTTTAAGTTATTAAACTCTGCAGAATTTTATAAGGTATCATGGGATGGTTTATATGCTGCTGCAATTAAAAGTGGTAAAAATGAAGCAGATGCTGCTGCTTATGCTCACGCTAATTTGGTTGCTAAAGCTGGAAAGAATCCTTATGATGTTGCTCAGCCATTTGACAATAATGGTAATCTAGTAGATAATGCGAATTTGATGCTTGATGAAGATTGGAATGATTTAGTGAATAGAACAGGTGTAACTCAGCAATACGATTTAAGTGCTGCTGGTGGTAATGATAAAACTAAGTTTTATTTCTCATTAGGTTATTTTGATCAGGAAGGTATTATTAAACCAGATATGTATTCAAAGTACACTGGTCAAGTAAATGTTACTAATAAGGTGTCAGAGAAACTTAAAATTGGATTTAGATCTAGCTTCAAGAGAACTAGTTCTAATGGTTTATCTGGAACATCTAATGCATCTTCTACTGGATATGCGGCTTATACACTTCCTAATAATGTTTCATTATACGAGTTGGATGATAATTTCCAACCAGTTAAAGATGCAGATGGAAATTATAAATATAACTGGGATAATAAAGTGTCTCAAAATTATAATCCAATAGGACTTGCGAATCTAAATAATTATTATTCAACAGGAACTTATTTCTTTTCTAGTTTCAATATGAATTTTGAAATCTTAAAAGGATTAGTATTTGATACTAAGTTTAGTGGTAGATATAATAGTAAAACTACTAATGATTTTGAGACTGGAGAATATGGTGATGGTTTAGCTGATAAAGGAAGATCAGAAAAAACTAGTTATGAGTCTTTAAAATATATGAGTTCTTCTACTTTAACATATGATAAAACTTTTGATGAGCTACATCATGTAAATGTTCTATTAGGATATGAGTTTGAAGATTATAAGTATAAGTATCTTGAAGCTGTAGCAAAAGAATATGAGTTTAACTTTTCTGATGAACTAGATGTTGCTGCTAAGCCAAAAAGTGTTGATTCTGACACTTACCAAGATAGAATGATTGGTATGTTCTCAAGAATTAATTATGATTACGATAATAAATACTACTTATCAGGCTCTATTCGTAGAGATGCATCATCTAGATTTAGTCCTGATAATAGATGGGGTACTTTCTGGTCAGTTTCTGGATCTTGGAGATTGAGTCAGGAGGATTTTATTCAATCTATTGATTTTATTGATAATCTGAAGCTTAACGCAAGTTATGGTACAAATGGTGTTGCTGGAATTGGTAGATATCTGTACATGCCATTATATTCATTAGGTGGAAACTATAATGATATTGCTGGAATTGTGCATTCTCAATTATCAAATAAAGATCTAAAGTGGGAAAAGAGTGGAATGGCTAATGTTGGTCTTGAGTTTGGCTTATTTGGTTGTATTTCAGGTACTCTTGAGTGGTTTACTAAGAAGTCTGAAGATATGTTAATGAATAGACCTTTAGCATATAGTACTGGATGGAACGAAAGAATTGAGAATATCGGTGCTATGAAGAATTCTGGTATTGAGTTTGCTTTAAATACAGTAAATATTAAGAGTGAAGATTTCGAATGGACTACTAATTTCAATATAACATTCTCTAAAACAGAATTGACAGCTTTATCTCAAGATGAGATACAAAGTCCTGATAATTACTGGGGTAGAGTATGGAGAGTTGGAACCGATCCTTATACATGGTATCTAAAAGAGTGGGCAGGTGTAGATAGAGAAACAGGAGAAGCTCAGTGGTGGAAAGATGTAAAAGATGCAGATGGTAATGTTACTAGTAGAGAAAAAACAAAAGATTATTCTTCAGCAGATTATTATGAACTAGGATCTTCTATTCCTGACTTTTATGGTGGTTTAAGTAATACATTTACATATAAGAATTTCACATTAGGAGTTCAAATGAATTATAGTGTAGGTGGAAAAATCTATGACAATTTAGAGCAAACTACAATGAATGACGGTGCTAGTTTTGGTTATCAATTGAATGCAAAAGTTCTTGACGCATGGAGACCTGATAATAAAGATTCTGATATTCCTCAGTATATTTATAATAATACTTCAAAATCAAATGCTTCATCTTCTAGATACTTATATGATGGTTCTTATTTGAGAATTAAAAACATTAGTCTTTCATACGATTTTGATAAATCTGATGCTAGAAAAGTTGGTCTTCAGTCAGCTAGATTATTTGTTAATGCTGAAAACTTGTATACTTTCACTAATTACGAAGGATTAGATCCTGAACAAGGAGTATCGGGTAGAAATGGTTTTGGAACTATACCAAATGTTAGAACATTTACTTTTGGAGTTCGTTTAGGATTTTAATTATAAATTGATTTGAAAATGAAAAAGATATTAATAATATTATTAGCAGGTATTATATTTTCTGCGTGTTCAGATTCTTGGTTGGAGACTGAACCAACGGAGAAAATATCTGTAGAAAATGCCTTTAGTACTGAGAAATCTATAAAAGCAGCAGTTAATGGAGTTTATTATGTGATGCAAAGTTCGCACGCTTATGGAAGATTCCTTACTATGATGCAAGAAGTAAGAGGCGATGATATGATTCTTGAAGAGAATTATAACTGGAGACGTTTTAAGAATGAGTATAATTATGCATATTATCCTGCATCTAGTAATGGTAATAGTATTTATTTAAAATTATACGAAGTAATTGAGGCTTGTAATTCTATTACAGATGCTGAAAAAGCAGGTAAGATATCTTTACCGGATGCTACTAAGAATAAGTATTTAGCAGAGGTAAGAGCGGCTAGAGCATTAGCGTATTTTCACTTAGTTCGTTTATTTGCTAAACCTTATATACTAGATAATGATGCTCCTGGTGTACCTTTGAAATTAGATTCAGATGCAGGTGTTAATGAAGGAAGAGCTAAGACTTCTGTAGTTTATGGTCAAATTATAGATGATCTTTTATTCTCAGAGAAGTATATTACTCTTACAGGAGGACAAGGTGGTAATGCTAAGATTACTAAAGCTTTTGTTAGAGGTTTATTAGGAAGAGTTTATATGACGATGGGTAACTATCCAGATGCTCTTGTATGGACTGATAAAGCGATAGAAGATGCACCAGCTTATTCTTCTGATTATAGTGTTGGAATGACTGAGGGTATGTCTGAATCAATTTTCGAAATTCAGTATACTGAGAATACATTCCTTCAATATGGATCTCTTCAATCTTTCTATGATTTTGGTTATCTTGATGGAGGTGGTTATGGAACAATTGGTTGTTCTGATGATTTCTATGCACAATATGCACCAAATGATAATCGTTTAAAGAGTTGGTTTTATACTCAATGGGCTTACTCAAACCAAAAACACTATTATGATGGAGCGAACAAGACTACATTCTATGATTTTATGCAGTCTGCCATTGCTAATCCTGCTGAATATGTAGGGACTATACCTTCATCTATTACTGAAGATGGTGTTATTACACCTGAGGAAGTAAATAAGTTGGTTAGAAAGAACTGGGTAAGAAGTGGATTTAGAACACATTATTCATTATATGGTAAATTTCCTAGAAAAGGTGCTGATTTTGTTGGTTATACTGCAAATCCAGAGGGAAGTACTGGTGTTATGAACTTGGGTCATGTGCCAATAATGAGAACGTCTGAATTAATTCTAATGAAAGCTGAGTTAGAGCATAGAAATGACGATGATGGTAAAGCTCAAATTGAACTAAATAAGATTAGAACTAGAGCTGGTGTTGCTACAACGTCTGCAACTGGGACTGCTTTATTAGATGAGATTCTTCTTGAAAGACGTAAGGAGTTAATTGGTGAAGGATTTAGAATGTATGATATTCTTCGTCTTCAAAAACCTGTAACTAGAAGTAATTATTGGGGTGATGCTAAATATAAAGTTCTTGATCCTACGAATCCTGGTAAAATGATTTTACCAATTCCAAAGAAGGAGATAGATGCTAATGATAAATTAACAGAAGCCGATCAGAATGAGGCTTATCTTTAAGTCTTAATTATTAAAAGTTGGTCCCCAATACTGATTTAGTATTGGGGACTTTCTATTGTATGTGAAATAATTTAATTATTTAAGGTCTTTAATATTTCAAAATTTGTTAAATCTGTCGTTAATGGAACTAAGGCCATATATCCATTTTTTATAGCCCATTCGTCTGTATCTTGTGCATTGGGCTCTTCATTTATATATGTCCCTTTTAGCCAGAAGGATTCTTTGTTTTCTTCATCGATAGTTTTTTCAAAATGCTCTTTCCAGGCTCCTTTGGTCTGACGGCAAATCTTAATACCTTCAATATTTTCTATATTAGGTATATTTACGTTAAAACAACAACTTTTTCCTTTGAATTTATTAAGTGTATTATCTATAATATTTAGAATATATTCATCTGCATTTCTAAAGTTTTTTTTGCTATTTCTATCTGCGCATAGTGAGAATGCAATTGAGGGAATACCAAAGAAACTTCCTTCTAGTGCAGCTCCTACCGTTCCTGAATAAAAGGCTGAATTACCCGTGTTTGTTCCATCGTTGATACCTGAAATAACCATAGCTGGTGAGTCATCTAAAATACACTGCATTGCAATTTTTACACAGTCTGCAGGAGTACCGTGTACGGAATATCTCACAGATCCATTGAAATGTTCTTGTTTGTCGATTCTTAATCCTCTGTCTGTGGTAATAGAATGAGATTTACCAGATTGAGGATATTCTGGAGCAACAACAGTTACTTTATAATGTTTAGAGACAATTTCTGTTAGGTGAGCAATTCCTTCAGCTCTAAATCCGTCGTCGTTAGTTATTAGTATATGTGGCTTGTTCATTTTATATTTTATATTTTATAATACTAATATATAAAAAAATACGTATGCCTAAGTAGGCATACGTATTTGATTTATTAATGATGTGTTTAATATTTATTATCTTTTATTAGCAGCTTGTTTTTGCATATCTTCAATTCTCTGCTGGAATTTAGATTTTTTAACAGGCTTTTTCTTTGATAACTCAATTTTAGCAAGAAGTTTTTTGTCATCAACAAATCGTCTGATAATTACTGTTTGTAGTACAGTGATTAAAGTAGCTATGAAATAGTAGTAACTTAATCCTGCTGCATAATTATTAAACCAGAATAAGAACATGATAGGCATAATATACATCATTGTTTGCATACCTTTCATTTGTTCGTTTTGAACTTGGTTCTTATTATTCATTCTCATATAGATAATATTAGTTACTGTCATTAATAGACAGAATAAACTAACGTGATCACCATAGAATGGAATGTCGAAAGGAAGTGTTGCTATTGAGTCATAAGATGATAAGTCTGTTGCCCATAGGAAACTTTTTCCCCTAAGTTCAATAGAAGCAGGGAAGAAGTAGAATAGAGCAATAAGAATAGGCATCTGTAATACCATAGGAAGACAACCTCCCATAGGATTAACACCTGCTTTCTTGTATAAGGCCATAGTTGCTCTTTGTTTCTCCATAGCTTTATCCTTACCAGGATACTTTTTAGATATCTCGTCGATTTGAGGTTTAAGTACTCTCATCTTGGCACTTGACATATATGATTTAAATGTAAGTGGGAAAAGACAAAGTTTAATCATCAAAGTAAGAAGTAGTATTATGATACCATAGTTGCTGATAGCTTTTTCTAGCCAGTTAAACAGATAAATAACAACATAGCGGTTGAACCATGCAACACCTTTCCATCCTAGATTAATAAGTTTCGTAAGTTCAAGATCGTCTTTCTTGCCGTATTCCTGAAGAGTTAAGAAGTGATTAGGACCAAAATAGAACTGCATATTGTATGATTCAGTTTGTTTCCCTTGGTAAGGAAGAGCAAAATTTGAACCTACTTCTTTTAAAATTGTCTCAGTTGTAGATTTTTTTGTAGATACTTTAACATCTGTAAAGGCATCTTTTGCAATAAGAACAGAAGAGAAAAATTGTTGCTTGAATGCAACCCATTTTACTTTAGTCTCAAGAGTTTCTTCTTCATCGCTAGATGCAGATAGATAATCTACGTCATCTTTGAAATATTTATAGTATAGACCAGTATATCTGTCTTCAAACATCTTAGATTT
>Ga0193964_1000346_pt1 | contig 22976 bp, 18 predicted proteins | sample FB_7_MG_FD_140323 | JGI IMG/M metagenome (GOLD analysis project Ga0193964, IMG submission 140323) | Microbial mat bacterial communities from the Broadkill River, Lewes, Delaware, United States - FB_7_MG | ecosystem: Environmental > Aquatic > Freshwater > River > Microbial mats | place: USA... | reverse complement strand
TTTTCCCAATGGGAAATGGTTCAGCCGGCTGTGTGCAGAGCTTGAAAAAACAGATATCATAAAATAAGGACCGCAAATTAAATAAGCAAGGCAGAAACAACGCCGAATTTGGGTTGATCTACAGGACGTATTAAAGGTTGAATACATAGGCCTTTGATGCAACGAAGCAGATAAGCCAGAAGACAAGAGATTTCGTTCAAGTTATTTAATCTGCGGCCCTAAAGGCCATGGAAATTTTAAAATCCACAAATATGGCGAAGGATTTTTATCCGTATTCAAAGGATTGCTTTTTCTCATAACCGTTGTCGATGACTGACAAAAAAAGAGGCGGTGAATTTGGGCATTCCGGTTGCGTCGATACCTTCGCTGTGTTATTGGGAATTTATACAATCAGGTCATTTTACTATGAACAATTACTTTGATACACGATTCTGGAACTACTAACGATGATGCAAACGTCTCACAGGGTGATTCTAAAAAAGTGCAATACCGGAGGACATCACGTTGAATTGCCCCGTTTTTTGAAAAAGGAGTTCAAACTTTCCCCTGAGAAAGTGGCATATATCCTTCGACATCCCCCTGCAGTTCTGGGGGATTTTAACAGAAAGGAAAATGTGGAGGTTGCCCGTAAATATCTTTTCAACCTTGATGTGGAGTGCGAAGTAACGACAGTGATCAAGGACAAAAGGCTTCCCTTTGCCATTGATCCCCGACAGTTGAAATGGATATCCAAAGAATTTAGCAAAACCCTGCGTGCCTCTGTGGAAACATCCCTTTTTTATGTAACGGTGAAACCGGGTAAAGAGGATTTCTTCTTGCCGTCCCTTCTGGGGAAGCAAGAAGAAATCGAGAATATGTTCCGGTATAGTGATTCTGTTTTCGTGATTGACGACGCCACCTTTATCCTGCTGGGCTTTGCCACGGATGGGGATTCTTGCGATGTTGTGTTTAAGAAAATCGTATATTGCATGCAAAAGAATATCCAGCGAGACATTTCGGTCCATATCGGATTTGCAGTAATACCTGACGATGGGAAATCATTTTATGACCTGATGGCGATGGCCCAAAAAAATATGGTCTCCCATAAACACAGCATGAATGACGGTCAGAAAAAAAACGAGACGATTCCACCCCGAAACAATTCTCCCCAGAAACACAATGGGAACCTTTCGGATTCCCAGGAACTAACCCTTTGTTTTAATAAAGCGAAGGGAGATTTCTACAATGAACTTACTGCCTTGCCTCCTGATGTATTATGGGGCGCGCTGAGTAGAATTCCCATCTCAGATCAGAAAAAATTTTTTCTTCAACTCCCCTACGATTCCCATCTGACATCTTATCTGGCGGAGAAAATAAAAAGGCAATCCACCCCGAAAGATGTCGTTACCGCAAAAAAAATCGTTCGCAGAATGATCAGCAAGCTGCACCTTGCTGAAAATCTCAAAGGCAGGCAGGTAAACATGGAAAAAGTCATGTTCCGCCTGAATCAGGTGGAATCTATTTTCACCATGCCATCCATAGCGATGCAGGCGTACAGTGTGGCGTCCGATCCCGAATCGACTCTGGATGATATTGTGGAAAAGATACTGCTGGCGCCCGCATTGACTATAAAAATATTGAAAATTGTCAATTCACCCTTTTACGGGTTGAGCAATAAAATCAGCTCCATCAAGGATGCGGTTGTACTGCTGGGAACCGAGGAAGTGATAAACATGGCCTTTGGCCTCTCATTATCGGAATCGTTCCTGAATGCAGACCTCAAAGGCTTGATGAATCCGAACACCCTGTGGCGTCACTCCATGGGAACCGCCTTGATCGCAAAGTATCTTTGCCGGAATCTGTCCCAATTCAAAGATATGGGCATTTTTACTGCCGGGCTCCTCCATGATCTTGGCAAGGTCTATCTGATCGAAAATTTTTCGCAGTTATATACGACAGTTCTGGCGCGTGCAGAAGAAAGCGCTGTTTCCATCAGTGCCGTCGAGCAGGAGATTCTGGGCATGGACCATGGCAAAATCGGAAAAAGCATTGGAGAAAACTGGAATCTACCTGATCCCCTGGTTCATGCCGCGGCCTTTCACCATCAGCCGTCGGCTGCCGGGGAGTATTCATTGTTTGCAGCCATGATCGGTTTCTCAGATTATCTTGCGAATATGGTTGCCCTGAAAAATAACACTGATACGAATGAAAAGGCGATGCAGAAGGCAAAGCAGCAGTTTAAGGTGGATCATATGATTGCCATGAAAAAGTTATTTTCTAATTTCAATACCCAATTTATCGAGCGTTCTTTGGAGGATGTGGGCCAAATTCTCGAAGAAAATGCCACGTTGTTGGATATCTCCGGTTGAAATAACCGAAAAGTATTAAGAATCACGCGTGATATAGGGAAAAGCCATGAATAAAGAGAAGAGAGCCCAAGAGCAGTTTGAGGAATTCAGAAAGAATTTTCTCTCCATCCAAAAAAAGTATGATGAAAAAATTAATGAGCTCTCCATTATCAAAGAGATGAACAACACCATGCAGCAGATTGATTTTATCGATCAGGATTTGATATGGATACGACATTTGGAGTGTTTGAAAAAATATAAGGGCCTTGCTGCCGCTGCATTGTATTTCTCCCCGGACAATGAAATTAAAAAAGACCATTTCTTCCATACGAAGATAGGCAAAACATTTAATCTGACGGCCATAAAACATCTCCCTTTTTTTAAGGCACTTCTTGAGGAAAAAACTAACGTTCTCATCGCCAGCCTCAAAGATGTGGAAAAAAAATCATCCAAGCAGAATACAGCCCATACCCATCTGTTTTCCGATGAGGATTACGCCTTTTATGGTCAATCCATACGTTCCAAAGGGAAAGTCATTGCGATTCTCATGCTTTTTGGAAGAAATAACAGTATGTTTGAATCCTCCCACTTCCTTTTTTATAATGTGGTGTGTGATCATCTGCACAACAGCATGGTTTTTTTACGACTTTACTATGGTAAACTGAATGAAGAGAAGCAAATGATTCAGTTGAGCCGTTTTTTTTCGAAAAACGTTATTGGAGAGATATTCAAGAAGGGAAAATTAAGGCTTGGCGGGGAGAAAAAACAGGCAGCTGTTGTTTTCATTGATTTGATTGGATTTACAAGTTTTTCCGAAACCATGGACCCCGAAGAAGTGGTAACTCTGCTAAACCACTTCTTTTCCCGGATGATACCACTAATTTTCAAACACAGGGGAACGCTTGACAAACTGCTGGGGGACGGCATTCTGGCTGTGTTCGGAACCCCCCTGGAGGATCCGGACAGCTGTCTAAATGCCGTACGTACTGCCCTTGAAATGTTTTCAGAACTTCATGCCCTAAACCGCGAGATCAAAAACACCTTTAGACAACTGGAAATGAGCGTGGGCATCAATTACGGGGAGCTTGTTGCTGGATTCATGGGATCTGAAGCGCATTTAAATTATACGGTGGTGGGGGATACCGTGAATATGGCCCAACGAATTGAATCCCTTGCCAAATCCAATCAAATACTGGTTTCCAGTGCGGTGTGGAAACAGATTAAGCCCCATGTGGGCTCTCTGGAGAACTTAAAGGGGGTGACCCGACTGAACGATGTCAAGCTAAAGGGAAAGGAGAAAAGGGTTTGTTTGTTCCAACTGGAGCCCAAGTATTCATAAAATCGAAAGACCATCTGCACGTCCGCCCCCTTTTCGACCGCCGTCCTTGGGGGTGATCGACGACTGTCCGCCCCTCCTTGCTGCGCCTTGTATATGAGCCAACGTCCGGCGCAATTTCGTCTACTGTATTTCATCTGCGGTCCTAAGCATCAAAATTTTGTAGTGTTGTTTGGGGTATGGCGAAACCGGTAATGGTGATAGAATGAGGGAAAAGAACCCTGAAAGATACCAGCAGATTAATGTAGAACCAAGGCGTGAAATCCAAACTGCATGCATAAGGGAGGAAACATGATTGTAGGAATACCCAAGGAGATCAAGTCTGAGGAGAACCGTGTGTGCATGACCCCGGCGGGGGTGGAGGTGATGGTTAAAAGCGAGCACGAGGTGCTGGTGGAAAAAAACGCCGGAGTGGGCAGCGGTTTTACGGACGACGCCTACGCCCGGGCCGGAGCCAAAATAGTCGATACGCCCGAACAAATCTACGCCGGCGCTGACATGGTCATGCACGTAAAAGAGCCCTTGCCGCCGGAGTACGACTTAATCCGGGAAGGACAGATCGTTTTCACCTACCTTCACCTGGCGGCAGATGAGCCCCAGACCCGGGCATTGATCAAAAGCAAAGCCGTATGTATTGCGTATGAAACCATCCAGAAGGCCGACGGCAGCCTGCCGCTGCTGACCCCAATGAGCGAAGTCGCCGGACGCATGGCTATACAGGAAGGCGCAAAATTTTTGGAGATGCCCCAGGGTGGTCACGGCATTCTTCTGGGCGGGGTGCCCGGGGTGGAGCCAGCCACGGTGGTGGTGATCGGTGGCGGCGTGGTCGGAGTGAACGCGGCCAAAATGGCCTGCGGCCTGGGAGCCAAGGTCTACCTTTTGGATATGAACCTGAACCGATTGCGCTACCTGAGCGATGTGATGCCGGCCAACTGCTTCACCCTGATGTCCAGCCCGGCAACCATTCGCAAGCTGGTCAAAAAGGCCGATGTGGTGATCGGGGCTGTGCTGATCCCCGGAGCCAAGGCACCCAAGCTGGTAACCCGTGACATGCTCAAAACCATGAAAAACGGCTCGGTGCTGGTGGACGTGGCCATAGACCAAGGGGGATGCTTTGAAACCTCCAAGGCCACCACCCACGGCAATCCCACCTTTATCATCGACGGCGTGGTGCACTACTGCGTGGCCAACATGCCCGGAGCGGTGGCCAAAACCTCAACGCTGGCGTTGACCAATGCCACATTGCCATATGCGCTTCAGATCGCCAACCAGGGTTGGAAAAAGGCTATGCAGGCCAACAAAGAGATCAAACTTGGTGCCAACATCATTAACGGCAAGGTGACCTACAAGGCCGTGGCCGAGGCCTTCGGACTGGTCTATACGCACGTCGACAAATTGCTGAGTTAAAAACGCCGAGGCGCCAAAACCGTTGCCTTTCTTGCCATTCACACTTGAATGGTGTATGACCTTTTGCCATGGAGACCAGTAAAAAAAACCAGGCCCAGGCCCAAATGCTGGCCAACCGGGTAAAAAAACGATTCAAGCACCTGCATAAGCGCTTCACAAAACAGAACCTGCAGGTTTTCCGACTCTATGACTGGGATATCCCGGAAATCAGGGCTGTGGTGGACTGGTATGCAGGACATCTTGTGGTGGGAGAATATGTCAGAAAACAATCCACGCCGGACTGGCTGCCCCTGATAGGCCAGGCTGTGGCCCAGGCCCTTGATGTTCCCCAGGCAAACCTGCACCTTAAAATCCGCAAGGCCGGCATCAAGGACGGGGCCCGGTACCGAAGAATTAATACAAAAAATGAAAAAATCCCCATGTGGGAGCGCGATCTTCAGTTTCTGGTCAACCCCAGCGACTATGTGGACACAGGTCTGTTTTCCGACCACAGAAACACCCGGATGATGGTCAGGCAGATGGTCCAGGGTAAGGATTTTTTAAATCTGTATTGCTACACCGGGGCATTCTCCTGCTATGCAGCAAAGGGCGGGGCAGCCTCCACCCTGTCCGTGGACCGGTCCGAAACCGCCATTACCTGGGTGAGAGAAAATCTGGCCCTGAACAAGTTGTCGGCGCCCTGCCACACCCAGGTCCGAATGGATACTTTTGATTTCCTGGAAAAAGCGGTTCGACTTAAACACAGATATGATCTGGCTGTGGTGGATCCACCCTCCTATTCCACCACGCGCATGGATAACAAACACTTTGATATTGCCCGAGACTATCCGTTTTTGCTCAACCAGGTGTTCAAGCTCATGCGCCCGGGCAGCACGGTATTTTTTTCCACCAATCACCAAAATTTTTCCCTGGCTGAAAACAAGCTTGACGCCAATGATATTCAAGAGATCACCCGGGAAACGATCCCGGAGGATTATGTTTCCAAGAAAAAACAGATCCACCGGTGCTGGCGAATCTGTCTGGACGGCGAAACTCCTGTTCGGACTTGATTTTATAGGATATAGACGCTAATGTTCCCCAATGGATCTTAATTCATGACCCGATTACAATGTGGGGACATTTTCCTTTAATAAAAGGGGTAATGCCGAAGAATGGTTCCTTTTTGTATGAAAGTCCCAATGAGTTGTGGGCTATGTCTGGCAGTTGATATGATAGGTCAGCCCATGGCTGTTATAAAGTAATTTGAATCAAAGCGGGCGGACATGGAAAATACATTATCTTTGCTCCCATACCTGGAATCCGGCAACAATGGAATTTTAATAGATATCCATGTATTACGACAAGACAAACCCCAGGGGGTGTCGCATTCATTTCCCTTTCAATCCGCCGGAATCGAAAAGCCTTTCACCCGTTTGATTAAAGGCGGGCTCAAGTGCAATGGCTCAAACCGAATTTTCCACCCTGTGTTCATGCTGGTCCAAAAAGACACCTGTTTGTCCGACAAAGAGCCATTTAGCCCCCAGACCAATACAACCCTGGACCAGGCCTGGCTGGATACCACCCATTTTTTTTCCAAAGATCACAGCATATTCACTGTTGCCGCCCCCCCCGGCCATGAACCGATCCAGCTGAAACCGCTTTTTTACTGCAAATTCAAACACCGCTTTTTCCACCCCCCGTGCCCGGACTGCGGCCGGGAGCTGGTGCTTTGCAAAGACGATCGAATTTTAAAAAAAGCGTGTCTGGATTCATTTCATACCAGCCTGAACCGCTATCTTTTCTGCCCTGAATGCCATGCATCACATTCAACCCATTTTTTTTATACCTATGCAGGGCAGCCGGACGATCCGCCCGGTGTTCTGGACCGGCACAGCCTGATTCAGCGCTTCAGTAAAATTAAAACCGCTATATCCAAGAACTTTCCATGCGTTGACTGCCCGGAACACAGCGTCTGCTATTTGACGGGGCAAAACGCTTTATCCCGCATTGGATTTCTCTCTTTTTATCCATTTTATATGCTGGTATTCAAAGCCTGTTCAATTAGCGGGACCGATTTTTTACGCCACTTGTCCAATCCTTCGGAAACTGCCGGGACAGAATCCAACCCCTTGTTGGTGAGTCCTGACACACCGCAGTTATCCGGCAATAATTCATCTGATTACCTATTCAAGGGCGATCCCAGGTTCTGGCTTGAAATTTTATTCCTAAAATATGCATTTTTAAAAAAGATCCTCACATCAATTGAAAAAAGATTAGACGATCAATTTAAGCCCATCTTTAATCTTGATATGGACAGCATCTGGATCAACACCAAACCAGATGCCGGCATGATGCCTTTTTTCTGGGATTATGAACTCACACTGATTAATCTTGTCACCACCCGGCCCATGGATCTTTTCCAAACGTCCATGGCAAATAGCCAACACTCTAATTTCATTGCACAATTGTGCCTCTACACCTTTTTTGTAAACCATAAACATGACGCAAAGACTGTTTTTCAGTCCGGGGCGGCTCTGCTGCAACGCACAAGTGAAAAAGAATGGGCACATAATGCCCGGGCAATTTTTGAGTCATATCCGATCTTTAAACCGGAAAATATTTTCTGGGAGCCTGCACCGGTTTCAATGCCTGAATCCTGGCATGAGTTATGGATTCAGACGATTCATTTTGCAGGGTCTTTAATCAAAGAAAAAGAGATCTTAAATTCTACCGCTCTTATTAAAAACAGTATCCGGCAGGTAAATGAGATATCGGATGCTGTGAAATCAGAACTTTTCAGCAGAAATCTCCAGATAGAGAAAAAAACTGCCATGCCGGTGACCGGTGCAGCCGGACAGGATGAGCCAAAGACAAGTCCTCTGACCTCTACCGATGCCGTACAAAAGGATACGCTGGCAAACCAGGCCATTGCCACCATCCTGAAACAGCTTAAATCAAAATGGAAAAACGGGGCATTACTTGAACCATCCCAGGACGAACAGGATGAAGATGTCATGGAAACCGTTGTGCTCTCTTCAACTGAGGGCATAAAACCGACAAATATTCCTGTAAAAAAAAACAAACGCAATGCAGATGTGCCGGTCGACCCTGCCCCACACATGGCAGATCAAAGTGAATTTGAACAGATGCAGAAAACAATGGTTCTTAATGCACAGGCCAATCCAGATCCGGCATCCAGTGATTTTGAGGATATCCAGAAAACCATTGTTATAAACACAGGCCGGGGAACCAAAACACCGGAACCGGAAAAAGAGTTCAGCAACCTGGAAAAAACCGTTATTTTATCCTCCAGCACCTCTTTGCCGCCTGACAACACGATTGAAAACAGTGACGATTTTTTTGGTGAAGATGATGATCTTGATCAAACCGTCATACTTCCCCCCAAAAAATAGATACCGGGAAACAAAGGAATATGGATAGTTTAAATATTTCATACCAGTCATTAGAAGAACAGCTTAAAAAAATTTACGCAAACAATGCTGGTGAAAGCGCCATTGAAGCACACCTGAATGAAGTACTTGCAAGCCTGGATAAAAACAGTCGTCTGGAGGTTCTTGACAGACTGATCCAGGAATTTGAACATGACGCCACAGCCATGCCCCGATCCCCCATTGCCCCAGAGGACACAAGCCCAAAAGACATGGCAATTAACGACCATGTCCTGGCACGGGTTATAAAACTGCTGCTCGGACGGAACGTATCCCAGGCCGACATGAACTCCGACGAACTTCTGGAAAGCCTGGCAGAATCCATTAACACGGTTTTTGAAACATTGAACCAGTTGATCGGCACCATTAACACCACCCTTGTGGGAAAACGGGATTCAGACCAGACCATCCGCCAGGTCATTGGTTACCACCTTGAAGGGGCAAATCACGGACGGTCCTTAGACAGCTACATCGGTCAGATCAATAAGGCCTTTTACGAATCCCAGCAAGCAAGCAAGCGGGCAGCCCATGCGAAAGTCAAAAAAATCATCAGCGAACTGAGCCCCGAAAAGATTACCCGGGACGCCGCAGCATCCAGGCTTAACCTTATGAAAAAGTCAAAGTATTACGACGAATATGTGCACAAATTTAAAAAAATCGAACAGTGGTTTGAATCTGGACGTTTCATGGAATCATTTTTACGGGAATTTGAAAAAAACTGTCAAAAAATATCCATTTGAGAAGGAGAAAACTTTAAAAAAACGCTTATGACACCGACTTTTTGTGCGTTACTTTTGTGTTGTACCATTTCCTGAAATTTTTATTTCATTCGCCAATATCCATTAATGCACCATTTTGCTCCAACCATTTCAGCGATTCTTTGGCTTTACAGATTGGAAGATTACCAACACATTTTCGGGTAGTATAATGTTTACCATCCTCCGATAGTTTGAGGTAGAGAAGGATTTCGTCTCCTACCTGAAAATCATATGCACATGTAGTGGCGGTTGATACGTCCAGTAAACCGTGGACATCCTTTTTCCAAGCCTTTAACACTTGGATTTTTGCTGTTGCCCCTCCTTCTCTGTAAAAGTCGCCTCCTATGCTTACCACCGTCCCTTGAATCACGGCATCAGCCTGTTGGTAGGCAATTTCCGGAGAAACCGAGGTTATGCAGCGACAAGCTAAAGTATTCGATGGGAACGTAAGCAAAAGCATACAAAATACAATGCCAAATAGTACTAAATTCTTCATGACCTCTCCAATTCACTTTTTTATCGCAAACACAATAGAAATTATCCTTCAATATCAGGATCAAATGGTGTTTGCGGGTCATCGACGCCTGTTGTTTGTTCAGAGCGTCTCCCCAATCCACATGCCACCAATGCGCGCTCCGCACTTTTGTCGGTTCCTCCCGGTGCCCCATTCGAATGTGCCAGTTCATGAATCAAGGTGCCCAATACCGTCCAACGCCCCCATCTGAAAGCGGTATTTGAAATGGCAATTTCTTTACCGCCCACAAAATTTGTCTCTCCATACGCATTCATAGTGGGATGATAATTTATCCAAATCGTATTGTCCGCAAGAAGGGTTCTTAATGATCGGCCCCCGGGAAGCCCTTGGAAATACCTATCAGCAGCGGGCTTATTCCTGGTAATCCACTGGGCTTTTCTGCGCGCCCATTGAATCGTTCCGCGATGGCGCTGGGGAAAAGCTATATAGCCAGCCTGAGTGCTCGTGTGATCACCTATATTGATTTGCATTGTTGCCATAAGAATGCCTCCTGTTTGTTTTTCATTATTGTTATTTTTTTTTAGTTTTTGGCGTTGTTTGTTCTTTTGGTATTAATATTGGGTGTCGTCCCCAATGAATTCTAAGGCCTACGTTGCACCGCGGGAGGCACGGTTGGCCTGTGTCCCGGTAATGTTCCTATGTTCCTGGAACACTGCCGCATAAACAGGCGATGCTGGGTCCGGTTGTAAAATGGTACGTTTGTCCGGCGGCGATTGTGAGAAACCCTGACCACCGGCCATGTTGAGAATGGCTCTTCATAAAAAAAGTAGCGCAGTACTCGGTTGTTGGGCACACTGGGTGCGCCGAAATAGCCGTACTGACGGTTGAGCTGTTGTAAACTTTGCAAAAAAGATCTGCGTTGGGCAGCGGGAAGCCGGTTCCACTGCTGCATGGTTCGTATCCTGCGGCCATTGTACTCAATCGTCTGAAGTTCAGTGTCAGGTCGGCATGCCCCCCCCAGTCCTTGGGCACTTTGCGTTGATCCGGGGCGGAGCAGGGCCAGGAGGATCACCCCCTCGAATTCCGCAGTGACCTGGCAGGCGTTCAGTACTACGCGATTTGGCCCGTATGCATTCCGCCACGCAGTGAATTGCCTGACGTTAAAAATTCTGCCAATATCTGGTGCCCGGTATATTGTTACGCCTTGCCGCTCGGGATTAACCACCGCCCCGCCGGTCGTTCCCAAAATATTTTCGTTGCCATGGATGCTGATCACCAGTGTCCAGGGACGGCGGAAGGCAGCTTGGGTGTGCTGCCGCAGTCGGTCACGCATGGTTTCCAGGGTCGGCACCCTTATACCGTTTCCCGAATCCAATCCGTAATCTCCAACAACAAAATAGAGTTGCGACATATCATACCTTCCCGTCAGAAAATGTGTCGTAATTGTCTTTCTTTTCCTTTTTAATTTTCTTAATCCTATGAGGCTAAGTCATTTTCCCGCTTGAAACAATGGAATGATAAAGATCAAGGAAATCAGTGGGAGCCAGGACCGTTGAATGCCTCCATATATCAACTAATTGTGACCAGGAAACAGGCTAATGTAAAGTTTAAAATTAGGTTTTTCTGATATTTTGTGATTGTGTGTAATGTTCTCGCGACGACCGTGCGGTAATTTGGGGTATATTTATACGGATAAAATGGAGACCAGAACGAGAACAACGATGCCTATCAAAAGGTTTCTGTGGGAAGGCGACTCGGTGCTCTATGGTTTGGGAGATCAATTTGATAGCCTCTTTTATGGGGTTGGTGGCTGATTGATTCATGGGATTGCCCTTTTTTGTATAAATGTTGGGTTTCGTTCCTCAATCCTCCCTAAGCGATTTCATCGCAAAAAAACCTATATTGCAAGTACCTGGAACAAGCCTGAATTATGTATAGTGCGGAAGCCCCCCTCCGGAATTCCCACTCGCTGTCTTAATTGAAACTATGGGGGGAGAGGAAATCCACGAGAGGCCCGTTTCCAATTTTTTTCTTGATGGCCGGATGTAATTCTGAATAGAAGAGAAGAAGGATATGTAATTTTTTTCTTATGATCGTAGACCGGTTAGCGAGCATGGCCATTTGGGTGGGGGCATCCAGCAGCAGCTCTGCATAAGTATTAATGTCATTTTCCACGCCTGCCAGTCCATAATCCGAAACAAACCCCTTTTCGTACAATGTTTCAATGTCTTTAGTTGATGCGTATTGTTGACTATACTGTAATACGTCTTTGTAAACGGTGGGGAGCCTGATATCATCAGGCCAAAAGGACAGCCACTGCTCTTTTGGAAAGGGATATTTCGTGATTAAAATGCTCGATAATTCATGATGAAACGCTCGCCTGACAAATGTTTTGTTTTCAGTGGAAAAATCATAGTCTGTTGCAATGATGATGCTGGTTTTTCCGTTCGTAAACTGGTACGTACCGCCTACCCGAAGTCCGGAGATGGTCAGATTGCCGACAATCAGTATTCTGTCGAGAACACGGCCGAGCAAATCTTTGGGATATTCACCAAGCGCCCGATCTAATTCCACAAGGGCGGCATAGGCGTGCTTTGGTTCAGGCGCTTTGCCGGAGAGGGTTTTATGATATATACCAGACGGTAACGGACCGGCAGATATAGAAATATTATGTTTTTTCTTTATCTCCTCAATCGAGGTCTGAACAGCCTGTCGTGCATTACGGTCACTGAAAAGCGCATCATTTATCGGCTGCCAAAAAAGTGATAAAAGCAAAAGTGCAGTAAAAATAAGCGGTAGGCTTTTCATCATCTAATTCCAGCGGACGCCCCACCCTGGGTAAGTGCCGGTGCCGTTACCCCCACAGCGAGAATAACAGACATGGCGTAGGCATATTGTGGCGTGTTGACGGTTCCCAAGCCACCGCTGCAATAAACCCAGGCAGCAAAACCGACAGTCAATGCACCGGCGGCAGTGTAGGCACCGACTTTATGCCAGTTTACACCATTGTTTCTAACCGGTTGGGGAGCACGGATTGCAACAGGCTGGTTAACCGGAACTGGAACAGGCGTTGGGGAAGGTGGTTTCATCTCAATATCGATAGTGATTTTAACATCTGTGGCAAGGTAACTGTCAACGCCAATGCTGCCTTCCAGAGTTGGGTAGAGTATTTCTCCTCTTATCACGGGCAGCGGGCTGGTTGGACTAATCGCAAAACCGACAGCCGTTTTGGGGGCGTGAACATTTTTGGCCTCCAGGATCATCATGTTGCTGAAACCAATATTCTTGGTCAATGGATCATAGCTGTACTCCATTTGCGTCAATAATTTATTGTGAACACCAACCGCTTCCGATGCAAGGCTTGCGGACAATCCCTGATTGACCACATAGGTTACCGGTACTTTCTTTCCCAGCCGGACGGTTAATTTTCCGGAGATAGTGAATTTGAGAACATACCCCGGACCCGGTTCAATATGTGACCACTGAATGTTATATGCTGCGGCAAGAGGGATGTTCGTGTCGGGTAAAAAATTTTTGAGTGACTGCGGACGTCCTGTAGAAGCCTGAGGTGCCCGCACCGCACCTGGTGGAGGACTCTTAAGCTGTCCGGTGCTGTTCGCCGGCGGCATGCCTTTTAATATCGGCAACCGGATGATTTCCCCCGCATAGATAAGATCAGGGTCGTCAATTTTTCTTACGCCGGTGGCATTTATTGCAGGCATGTTGTTAAACGCATATATACGCGGCCATTCCTGGGGTGATCCCAATTCATTTTTGGCAATGTCCCAAAGCGTATCACCCTCTTTTACCTTATATTGCACACCAAGTGCACTCATGTCTTTCTCCTTGCCTTTTTGTATTGAAAGTATTTTGTGCCACATTTTTTTTGAATGCTGATTTAGAGTAATAGCTTGTTGAAACATTAACCGACTTAATGAAACAAAAAATATTTTTTTTGCTTTTCCGGTATATTCCCCCAGTCAAGATTATCTGCAATTTTTATAAATTGACGTATGTCGAAATCATTTTCTTTTTTATTTTTAATTTCATGTTTAAACCTACTCAGTCTAATGAGGCAGACCCGTTTACCGATCTGAAACAATGGAATAGCAAAAATCAATACAATTAATAAGTAACTGGAACCTTGAATTAATGCGCAACTAATTGTAACTATAACGAATAAACTACAGAGTGTGAAGTTCAAAACATAGTCTTTCTGGCAAGCAGCGATTGTATTGAATATCGCAACGACGGCTGGGCGGTAATTTAGAGTAATAGCTATGCCTTCGGTAAAATTATCCGTGATAGGAAGCGTTATGAGCATGCCTTTCAGTGTATGTTGAGGAAGCGTGGAGATTGTGGCGATGGCCTTGGAAAACATATTGAGGTCCAGTACATCGCCCTGCCACAATTTTAAAATTTGTTTTTGCCATAAATAAACGGTATGGGTGTCCCAATAGAAAAACAGGCCACAGACCGGAGCAAGTGATAAAATACCTATCAATGGCAGCCAGGACATCATAATTCCGGCGGTAATTATGGAGAATAGAACGATTGCAACGACGGTGATCACAAGATTTCTGTGGGAGGCGGCCCGGCGGTCTATAGTCCGGGTGGTCAAGCGGATGGCCTCTGTCATTGGGTTTGAGGATGATGAGTTCATGGGGTTTTCCGATTTCGTGTCGATGCTGAATTTGTTCCTCATTACAATTTATGCAGTTACTCTGATTAAAATGTAAAGCCCTGCTATTCTTTTAATTAGTTTTCCATATTTCAAGTACTTGGAAAAAGCCTAAATTATGTATGGTGTGTCCCCAGAATTTCCAAAGGGGTAAAGAATCACCACATTTTAGCTGATTTAGAGCTATAAAATACACCATCAATAGGGACGATTTCGAAATTGTCGCTGTAGTGTTAAGTTACTTGAATAAAAAAAATCCCAGACCTATTTTCCGTAAGTAAAGTATTTGTACTTAAATACAGATAACCTATTGCATCAGCTAAATAAAAAATATCATCATATTTATTACTCAACATTGAGGGTGATAATTGCAAACAAAACTCAAAATGATCTAAATTTAGTTTTTCATTCTGCAACAAAGCTGGATTCCCTCCAATTTTTGAAAACTGTTCTGGATCACCATCCTCGTTTTCTGGATCACCTATAGATATTCCTACTGTATGAAAAGAAAAATCAGATTCCTGCCTCTTTTTTAAAGTGGGGGTATAAACTATAACTTGCGTATATCCTGATAGTATATCATCAAGCTCAGTCTTGTCTCCATTATAACATATTGAATCTAAATAATATTCTTCGTCTGAATAACTTGAAAATATAGATATTACTTCTTTTTCGCTACCCATAAAATTCTGCATATATGGCGTAACAGACTTCGCTGAGATGGTCAAAACATGAACCAATTTTTCTCCCAAAGGATTAGTAGGCCATTCAATGTTTTCAGGTAACCATACGCCGCCTCCAATATAGTCAGGCATTTTTGTTTCATATTCCCTCGTATTTATGGGTGAAACTTTCATATTATTTTCCTTCCATTTAACCACAATTTTTTGAAAGATTCTTGTAAAATGCTTCAGCCTGTTTACGAAGTCGTTTAATAATTTTTTTTGGAACACCCGCTTTCCTCAATGCCCCTGAAGTAATGTCCAACTCGCGTTTTAAAGAGCTAAAAAATTGATTTCTTCCAAGTCCGAATATAGCACGAATTTTACCTTCATGAAAATGAACGCCACCAATGCCACGCGTGTCTTTTTTGGGACCTCTTGTGTGATGATCTAAGTCTAGAGCAATTGAAGGGTTATCAGGGTGCCTTTGGCTTGTAATTCCCTGTTTTCGTAAAAATTCGTGTCGAATCAATTCGTGGGCTTGAAGATTATCTCCAACATGCTGATTAGTATTCAATGATGAGTATGTACCAAGTTCAAATAAACTGGCAAGTCCAAATGGATCAAACCAACTAACCGGATTGAGCGCATATTGATATGAATTATATCCTCCTTCAAGCCCAATTGGATCAATACACAGGAATCTTCCATTTTCCCAATCATAATACCGAAATCGACTATAGTGCAAGCCACTCTCTTCATCAAACCACTGTCCTTGAAACCGCACAGGGCAATCCACATCTCCCGCTTTTTTTCCCCGAATCTCCCCCCAGGCATAATAATCTGCCCTCCAGGCAATACGCCCATACCGGTCCACCATTTCCCGAGGTGTGCCCAAATGGTCAGTAATAACCGAATACAACTGTTCATTTTCCAGTTTGCACAGTGGGCGGAAACTGTGCGGATCAAATACCCAATTTGCGACAACAACGTCATCCCGAAGTTCATGAAGGACCACGTCCTCATCCCAGACAAACCCAAATCGTTGTCCATCTGGGGATTTTTTTTCTATTCGGCGTCCAAAAGGGTCATAAACATACTGCCACCTCTCTCCATCGGGGTTGATAACTGAGCGTAACTGATCCAGGGCATCCCATTTATACTGCCATTCCCGCACATCCCCATTTTCCAGCGTTTCCCCTTTTTTAATCAGACGCCCTTGGTCATCATATTCAAAAAAGGTATTATCTTTGGACAATAAACGGTCGCCCGGGCCATAGGACAGGTTTGCCGTTGTAGCTCCCTGTTCGATAACGGTTATGTTATCATTTTGATCATATTGAAAAGTTTCACTGACCCCTTTTTCCCGCAGGGCCTGGATCAACCGCTCAGAAGGATCATATACATATTTGGTTTTCCCCCAGTGCTGGTCATCAATCCCCACAAGCTGGGCTTTGTCATAGGTATAACCCCGCTGAATAAGTGTTTTGGGCGTGTCAAAGGATGATGGAGAAAAAAGCGCCTGTTCAATCAGGCGGCCCATGTCATCAAACTGCTGGTTCAGGGTTATCCGGCCTGGAAGTGTTCGCTGGATTTCCGAACCCAGGGCATCCCGCTCCAGCACGGTTTTTTCATGACCGTTGACCGTAAATTGTGTTAACCGGGAATTGGCATCAAACCGGTAGTCAATCTGCAGTCCGGATGCCGACCGGAGTTGCAACAGATCCCCCACGGCATCAAAGGAACGTTCAATCACATGACCATTCTGTATTTCATGTACGATGCGTCCGATGCGATCCCGTTCAAACGTAATTTCACTATCAGCGTTGCCGGCCTGCGCCAGAAATCCGGCCGCATCATATTTAAATTCTGCCTCATTGCCGTCAAGCAGTTGCTGCCCCACAAGCCGTCCCAAAGCGTCCCGCTGGTAAACAATCCGTTCCCCCATCCCGTTAATCATGGCGATGCGGTTTCCAGCCGGATCGTACTCAAAGGTCAGTTCCCGCCCGTCAAAACCAATCTCACGCGCGACCGGGCCGGCCGCGTTATACTCAAAATGATAGACCTCGTCCTTGGCATTGGTAACGGTTCTCAACTGGTCCGGTTCGTTGCCCCATCCAAACCGGATGCTTAGTCCCTGGGGATCAATCCGTTCCATGAGTCGGCCGCAGGATCCGAAAGTAAACCGGGTGGCATGGCCATTCCGGTCAAGAACATGGGTTAACCGCTTGGCTGGGTCGTAGCCGTATGCTTCATGGGTTTTGTCGGGGTACTCAATCCGAACCAGGTTATCCAGAGCATCATATTGAAACTGGGTCGGATGCCCCAGGGCATCTATGGTCTCCGTCACCCTCCCCAGGGCATCGGTCCGATATCGGGTGAGATGGCCTTCCCAGTCCGTAGCCGATTCCAGCACACCGAATTCCGAATAGGTCAACCTTAGGTGATTGCCCAGGGAATCAGTAATTTCCGTCAGGTTGCCGTTCGCGTCATAAGCCAAACGATAGCTGCCCCCTTCAGAATTTTTCGTACCAATTAAATAATTTTTAAAATCATAGAACCGGTGCCAGATATGGCCTGCATTATTTGTATAATTAACCGATTGATGGACCTGGTTATAGGTGAATAATGCCGTTTGACCCAAGGCATCCGTGATCTTTGCATAGTTGCCCTGTTCATCATACTCATACTGTGTGGTATTGCCGTTGGCATCGGTTTTTTCAACAATGCGGGCAAACTCGTCATAGGCTGTTTTGGTCGTCCCGCCAAGGGGATCAGTTTCCGTAATGATCTGCCCGTCCGGATTCCACTGATACCGCCTTATTTCGCCAAGGCTGTCGGTAACCTCAGTCCATCCGATATGATCCAGATACCGGAAATTTTTTTCATCATACCCGTCAATACCTGAAGTTCGTATACAGCGCCCCTGCTCATCGAATCTAAATTCGAAAATACCGCCGCTTTTCAAAAACTCCCGGATCATCCTGGCGTCTTTGTCATATTCATACTGATCCGTATGCTTTAATGCATCAGCAGCAGTAGTCAACCGGCCCTTTCCGTCATATTCATAACGGATCAAAACCTGACGCTGGTGATCTGGAGCAAGAAAAGAAACAGCACTGATCTGATTTTCCGGGGTATAGTCAAGCACAAGAGAGCGCTGTTCAAGACGCTGCTTAATACAGGTCAATCGCCCTGCTTCATCCCAAAAAAGATCCAGACCCTGGCCGGTGACATCCTCAATGCCGGCCAAAGGCCAAGCCGCCCTTCTTTGTCCCTGATTGAAAACAAAGCGCTCGATTTCGCCCGTATCCACATCCCATTGTGTGATGATGTACTGACTGCCTCTTTTGCTCAGTTCCTGAAACGTTCCGAGATTGCGGACAATACCGCCCTGATCAATGGTGTGTTCAGGGTCGGCAAATTCCTGGGTGTCCCCTTCAGGCGATACAAAAATAAACCCGGTTTCATTTTGGGTCAGGGAGGCAAAGTACCGGGTGGTCCATCCCGACCCCAGAGGCGTAGGCAGGCTGTCTAAAAGGGAGGTGCTGTACCGGCGTTCCCAGGTTAACGCCACCTTTCCGGGGATGGAAATATCTTCATGTGTGGAATAAAGCTCTCCCGATGCCACATCCACGGGATGTCCCGCACTTTTCCGACCCTGCACCATTTACATTTCCTTTACAATTCCACGGGTCCGACCGGACCCAGGTTATCTATTGCCTCAGCCGCCACTTCTTCGGCCTTGTCTTCGACTTTGAAACCGGGACACCCCGGCCCCGACCCCGGCGGAAACCGCCCCTTGCGCTGTACTCACGGCAATACCCCGTATCAAAGCCGCCATACTCACCCCGACCATTACATTTGAAAATCCCAGTGTCACGGCATTGGGAACCACGGGGATATCACTGCAGGATGTGGCCACCAACGGCGCTGCAAATGCCAGTGGTCCGCCGTTAACTGTGACATTGGGACTGCCCACGGCGGTGGACCCTTGAGCGCCCGGATAAGGTATGGGCGGCATCAGCAATTTTACCCAGGTCTGCCACTGGGTAAATGCGGCAAAACTGCCTTTAACGGTCTCCCAGGTCGTCACAGCGTTGGTCGTGTCAATCCCCGTAACATCCTTGATGAAGTCCTCCGCACTTTTGGGCTTGGGAATCATGGCGGCAATACCGGCAATGGCAATATTTGCCAGGGTCGTGAGAGCCATGAGCACCACGCCCATGGCGATATTGGTCAAGTATCGGGTCCAGTAAGACGCGTTGGTGGGCGTGGGCGGCACCGGAATCCCCTGGGGAATATGAACAAAATATCCCATGGCACCCACCGTACACGCCGGCATTCCGTTGATCAGCACGTCCGCTGATGGGAACTTGGGCGAGTGCCAGAGATATATCGGACCGAAATATGGATGGACCGGTACGCCCACAACGGCATGAACGTCTACGCCGACGACTGTATCCATCAGTTTGCTGGCCGGAAAAAGCGGCATTCTCTTCTCCTTTATTGCGGTTGGCCGTCTACCGTTTCACATCCACAATCTGAAGCGAACCGGTAATCCGTTTCCGGATATACATGACATTGACCCTGTCACCAGTGTCAATTGCTTGATATAAAGCCCTGCTGGTTGGAAATTGCGTTTTGTTACCGTCAATCTCCATTGTTAATATATACGCCTCAGGGGTGATTTGGGGCACGCTCTGGATCCGGTTCCCTATTTTTTGTGTGCTATATGTTTTACCCGCCTCACGGTACCCCTTTTCTATAATAACGGCACTGCCTTTTTTCTCCTCCAATCCAAAAGAGTTGATTCCCATAAAAACGGCATAGACCGCCACACCAGCCAGAATAATCCCACCAAAAACAGCCATAAAATTGACCGGCTGCGGTTTTCCGTAGTATTGTTGTCCACTCATTGGATATCCACCTCCATCTTGCGCATTTCAGGTAGCCAGTCCGGCCCCGGGTAAGAAACAGCGCCCCGCCATACAAGATCCAGTTGCCGTTCCTGGGCATGAATCATCACCGTATGCAGAACAACATCCGGTCTCTGTATGCCGTTACCGATGTCTATACCGATTCCGGGTATATCTCCCGGTAACCGGAAGTTCAATTGACACTCAGGGGTTAAATGGGCTAGGTGACAGGATTCATTTCCGTTTAAAAACGGAACCGCCAACCCTTGGGAAGCCCCGTTAAAAAACCGAAAATCCATGTCCGGCAGCTTGGTTTCTTCATATACTTTTTGCTGTGCAGCCGGAATAGCCGCTTTGTAAGCTTGCCTGAGCTCTTGTTCAAATGCCTTGTCTGCAGGCATGACACCGGCCAAGCCGGCCCGTGGCTGCCAGCTTTTGGCAAACCATCCCAATCCCTGGGGCATGGGTTGTGTTTCCCACTGCTTGATCCGGCCTGTAAAAATTCGTTCCGGCGAGAGCGGGTCACCCGGATCTTCGATATTTGGCAAAGAAAGATTTTCCATCTTATTTTTGCCGTTTCCGGCAACAAAACCGCACCCCAAATGATTACGGGGATAGACACAGGGCAGTCGGGGATCGGAATGGATATCAATACCGCCATAAGCATTTTCATAACGAATATCCATGGTTTCAAAGGGTTTTGGCTCTGAAAATACGGCTTTTCCCTTTCCCTGAAATGAGCAAACGCGGTCCCCGGTCACCAGGATATCTTTTCGAAACTGCCCAACGGCTATGGTGGCGGTCAGTTGCCGGACGGATGATCCTGCCGGGGCATATGCTTTTCCATTTAATACGATGTCTGTTGCCAATTTATAAGGAATAAAATCAGCCTCATACTGAACACAGGAATTCATGGGATCGCCATAGTGCATATCCCCGGGGATCAGCTTCCTGTCCGATTCTGCTCGGGTGCATGTCCCGTCCGGCACAATATCATAGGTCCGCTTCACCAGAACGCTTAAGATGTGTTCGCCTTCAGGAGACTGGCCGGGAAGAACTATTTTTCTCACCACATCCCCGTTATGGGCTTCAGATGGAGGCATGTCTTTTTGGCTTTCCAAATCGTTCATTGTTAACATATGGCCGTTTCAAGTTTTTTCATTTCCGGCAGCCAGTCGACCCCCGGATAGGTGTGTGCCCCGCGCCACACCAGATCAACCTGCATATCTTCCATTCGGATACACACCGTATGAAGCACCGGTGTCAGTTCTTTTTCACCCAAACCGATGTCCATCATCAAGCAAGGCGTTTCACCGGGCAATACAAAGGAAAAATCACCGTCCGGCGTCAAATGTTTGAGCCTGATGGTTTCATCACCGGAAAGATAGGGCAGTGACAATCCCAGTGATGCCCCATTGTTAAACCGAACGTCAAAGCCCGGCAGCTTAAATTGCCGGGCCAGGGCAATCTGGTTTTGCGGGACCAGGCCAAGGGCTTCTTCACGCATCACCTCATCGATATCCACAAATCCGGGAACGGCTCCCACAAAAGAACAACGCGGGTACCATGTTTTTTGAAACCAGCCAAATCCCTGGGGCAGCGGCTGCCGGTTCCACGCGTTTGCCTCTCCCATTACAATTCGCTCAGGGGTCAGCAAATCTTTTGGATCTTCCAGGTTTGGCAGTACAAGTCCATCAATGACTTCCGGGATATTTTTAATCGCAATGCCGGTGCCCAAAGGATTTCGGGGATAGGCAAAGGGCATGTCCGGATCACTGTTCCGGTCCCACCCCCCATACGCCTTTTCATACCGCAGTTCCATTTGCCTAAATGCAGCCGGCTCGGTAAACAACGGCTCCGGATTCCCATAGATGCATTTCCGGTCGCCGATAACCCGGACCACCTTTTGGTTTTCCCCGATTTCAATGACGGCATCCAGCATGTTGACCGGTTTCCCATCAGGCGCATAGGCTTTGCCGATCAATACAACATCCGTGGCTATCTTGTAGGGAGCCAGGTCGGATTCATACTTTACACACGCCCATTGGGGATCACCGTTATCGTAATATATATCGTTTTCTATCAGGCTTTCGAATCGCTCTGATCGTTTGGCCGGGGAATGGGGCTGGATATCATAGGTTCTTTTCAACAGCAAAGAAAAAATATGATCACCCGCCGCATTTTTACCCGGACGAACCGTATAAACTTCCTCAAACGTTTTATTTATTTTTTCGGCAAACATTCCTTGACCGGCACCTCTTTTTTTTCTTATTTCGAAGATCCACCCCCACCCCCCTTTGCCCGTATTCCTTGTATTTTACCAGGAACTGAGGAGCAAAGCATGATTTAGAAATTTTAATTTCAACCCAAACAGTATCTACGGATTCAGCATGACCATTCCACCGCTGACCGTATTGGTTGCAGCACCTGTGGAAATAACGATAGCCCCGGTTGTATTATGATCTGCCGTTGCCGCTGAAGTTATCGACGTACCAGCGATATTGACAGATGCCGATCCGTTGATGGCCAAATTGATTCCTGAAAGTTCAATGGTCCCGTTACTTTTCATTAAAAGCGTGCTGGCCCCCACCTGAAGCTGGATTTCCGTGGCTGCGGTAATATGAATTTTAGATTCATTTGACGTAATGGTGATATCTTTGCCAACCGTGGTTGACTGGGTGGCATCATAATTTTCCGTTAATGCGCCGCTGACATGATACTTGGCCGTATTTGCCGCCACATCATGGGAATAAGTTCCTTCCTTGACGGTGATACTTGTATCGCTCTGGATCGTTTCCGTAAAGGTGCCTGTTTCCACGGTGACGGAACGATTTCCGGATACCACCTTATTGGTCTGGTCATTCTCCACAGTCGTATTCATATCATACTGGGCATGAATGGTAATTTTCTCATTTCCTTTGGTGTCATCCATGGCCATTTCATTATACCCGCCGCCGCCGGGAGTGGTATTTGATTTCACTCC
>Ga0193964_1000343_pt1 | contig 23059 bp, 16 predicted proteins | sample FB_7_MG_FD_140323 | JGI IMG/M metagenome (GOLD analysis project Ga0193964, IMG submission 140323) | Microbial mat bacterial communities from the Broadkill River, Lewes, Delaware, United States - FB_7_MG | ecosystem: Environmental > Aquatic > Freshwater > River > Microbial mats | place: USA... | reverse complement strand
AATTAAAAAAACAACCCATTGACAAAACCATTACATTTAATTAAACATGTTTTTATATTAAACATGTTTAATTAAATGTAATGGAGGCGTCCATGAATCGAAAACAAGCGTTTAAAAAGGAGACACGGCGGCGAATTCTTCAAGCGGCCAGGAAACTGTTTCTTGAAGAAGATTTCAGCCGGTGCACAATGCGGCGGGTTGCGGCAGAAGCCGGGGTTTCCGCGGCGTCTGTTGTTGTTCATTTTAAAAATAAAACCGCGCTCATGGAAGCTGCCCTGGCCGAGGAGATCGGACGGACCTGGGAGGGTGCGTTAAAAACCATGCCCGCCAAAGGTCCCATAGCCAGGCGTATAAAACATATATGGCTGACCATGTTCATCTTTTATGATGGAAACAGAAATTTATACCGTGAGTTGCTCAGCAGCACGGTGTTGAAAGTTGAAGAGGATACCCCTGCCCTTCGCAAGGATATTGATAACTTTCTCAACCTTCTTGTAACCATGGTTGAAGATGAGAAAACAGCAGGCAGGATGGACCAAGCCGTGGACAGCAGGATTCTGTCCATGTCGCTTTTTTCACAGTATTTTGGTGTGGAAATTATGTTTTTCCGGGATCCGGCCATTACCCCTGAAACGGCAGCAGAAATGGCGGAAACAATGAATCAACAGACACTTACCGGCCTTGAGATCAATTAAAAATTGCAGTGACACAAAACACATAAAGGAACAATCCATGGCTATGATTCATAATAAACTGGAGTCTTTCTTTGAAGCCATTGCAAAATGGGTTTACGCACATGGCATTCTAACCCTATGCGCGATATTCCTGGTGTCGATTATGCTTGCGGCCCAATTGCCCAGGCTGACCATGGACACCCGGGATCAAAGCTTCTTCCACCCGGATGATCCCACGTTGGTGGCCTATGACCAGTTCCGGTATGAGTTTGGCCAGGACGACATCTTCTTCATTGCCATGAAGCCTGAAAACGGGTTGACCCCGGCGTTTTTCAAGACAATGGGCCGGCTTCACAGGGAACTGGAAGAAAACGTCCCCTACCTGGACGAAGTGGACAGCCTGATCAACGGACGGATTGTCCGGGCGGACAACGACACCCTCATTGTGGAGGATCTGATCCCCCACCCCCCTGAAACCCTGGACGAAAATAAGCGTATTATAAAACTGATCAACCATTATCCCCTTTATGAAAACTTTCTGGTTTCAGGGGACCGTACCCTGGCAATGATCATGGTCAAAGCCCAGGCCTTTGTACAACCGGCCCAGGAGGATCTCTTGACCGGATTTGAGCCGGAGAGCACCCCAGACGTTCCAAATGCGGCCCAGTACCTGGACAATGAACAAAATGTTGAAATCAATGACCGGATTCATGACATCGTTGATAAATATCGCGGCCCGGGCATTGAATTTTTCTTTGCAGGCACCCCGGTCTTTGCGGCTGAACTCCAGCGGGGGCTTGAAAAAGATCTGGGCCTGATGATTCCCCTGTCTTTCCTGCTGATCATTATATTTTTAGCCATCCTCTTCAGGCGGATTTCGGGTGTGGTATACCCTGTGATCATTGTGCTGCTTTCACTGACTTCTTCCCTGGGGCTTATGGCGATCTGGGGGATTCCCATCTCCAATGCCATCATGATTCTGCCCACCTTTTTAATTGTTGTGGGTGTCGGGGATGCCGTACACATCCTCACCATTTTTTACCGCAATCTTCAAAAGGATACGGGTCATAAACCAGACAAAAAAGCGGCCATCATAAAAGCTGTGGGCTATTCCGGATTGCCGATCCTGATGACCAGCCTGACGACCGCCTGCGGGCTGTTATCCTTTGTCTGGGCCGATGTGGCCATCATCTCCCACCTTGGATATATTGCACCGGCAGGGGTCATGATTGCATTTTTATATACGCTTTTTTTACTGCCGGCCCTGGTTGCCGTATTGCCCATAAAAACAAAGCAGATGCCGCCCCAGGGCAAACGGCCCATTGCGGACCGGATATTTGACGGCATTACCGGGACCGCAACAAGCAGGCCCCTGGTGATTACGGCAATATGGGGTATTTTATTTTTACTAGCCGCAATGGCCGTGCCCAGCGTCCGGTTTTCCCATAACGCCATGACCTGGCTGCCCCACGATTCCACAGCCCAGGTGGGCACACGGCTGATGGACCGGAAAAACGGGGGCACTGTCATGCTGGAAATCATCATTGATTCCGGCCGGGAAAACGGAACCCACGACCCGGACCTTCTTTTGCGCATGGATCAAGCCGGAAAAATGATCCCAACGATCTGCGAACACAATATCAGGGCCGGCAAGGTGGTTTCCATGGTCGATGTGCTCAAGGAGACCAACCGGGCCCTGAACGGGGATGCGGATGTTGCCTACACCGTGCCGGACACCCGGCAGCTGGCAGCCCAGGAGTTGATCCTGTTTGAATCCAGCGGCAGTAATGACCTGGCCGAACTTACGGACGGTACACATCAAAAGGCGCGCATGTCTGTTCTGGCACCCTTTACCGATTCAATCCTTTACAAGGACTATATCGAAAAAATAAAAGCCTACCTGGCCCGTCAATTCCCCCATGAAACCGTCACCCTCACAGGCCACATGGCGCTGTTCATCGGCATCACAAAGATGTTTATCACCAGCATGGCCAAAAGCTACCTGTTTGCCATTGTGGCCATTACCCTCATGATGATGGTAATGATGGGTAATTTTAAAATCGGTTTGATGAGCATGGTTGCAAATATTGTCCCTGTTGTGATGATTTTCGGGGTCATGGGGTTTGCCCGCATCCCCATAGACATGATGACCATTCTTATAGGCAGTATTGTCCTAGGCCTGGTGGTGGATGACACCATCCATTTTCTGCACCATTTCAGAAGGGCCTATTATATGAGTGGGTGCGTTGAAACTGCGGTTAAAGAGACCCTTCACAATACCGGCCGGGCACTTATGATTACAAGCATTGTGCTTTGCGGAGGATTCTTCATTTATACCACTGCCTATCTGTCCTGCTATGTCCGGTTCGGCATAATCACCGGCAGCGCCGTCCTGTTTGCCCTGGCTACGGACCTGGTTCTTTTGCCGGCACTTCTGACGCTGGTTTATAAACGGCGGGAATCGGTACTCAAATTTGTCGCCAAAGGGACGGAGCAAAACCAAATTGAAATATAAAACCTGGAGAAAATAAAATGAAAAACCCCAAAATAAATCGTTGGTCCCGGCAGGGATTATTTACCTTGGTTCTGTTGTTATTGGGCACGGCTTTGGCATTGGCAGAGGATCCCGACGCACGAAAAATCATGGAACAGGTGGATGCCAGGGACACCGGAGACAACCGAATTGCCCAAATGGAAATGATCCTGACCGACAGGAACGGCGGCAGGCGGATTCGAAAGATCCAGGCATTTACCAAGGACAAGGGGCCCGATACCATGTCCCTGATGTTTTTCCTTTCTCCGGCGGATGTAAATAAAACCGCCTTTTTAAACATTGATTATGATGACCCGGAACATGACGATGATCAATGGCTCTATCTGCCGGCATTGAGAAAAACCAAACGCATTGCATCTGCGGATAAAAGCGGCAGTTTCATGGGCTCGGACCTGAACTACTCGGACATGACCGACCGGGAACTGACCGACTATGATTATCGTTTTTACGAAAAAGGCCGGGAACAGGTGTTTGACGGTATCAAAACCTGGGCCATATGGGCCGTTCCCAGATCAAACAAGGTCATCAAAGAGACCGGATACGACAAGGAGCTCCTGTTTGTCCGCCAGGACAACGACGTGGTGATCCGGTCCATCAGCTGGGTGGAAAACAGCCCTGATCTGAAATACATGATGGTCCGTCAACTGGACAAAATTGACGGCATATGGGTATCCACACACCTTCATATCACCCGGAAGAAAGGAAAACAGATCATCCATAAAACAGACCTGACCCTGGACGGGGTTAAGTTTAACCAGGACCTGGATGGGGGGCTGTTTTCCGTCCGGCAGATGGAAAAAGGCATTTAGGGCTTAATTTATAAGAGCCTGTTTAAAAATTAGGGGATCGAAGCGAAATCTCATTCTCATGGGATTACAGCCGATTCATCTATTTTTAAACAGGCTCTAAGGGGGCTGCCGATATGAGATCACTTGTCTTTCAGATGCCGCGGCCCCTTATTGATGGTCAAAAAATGATAGTCAAGATCAGGCAATTGTCTTTAAAAGGGCTGACCCGGGTCATCGCTGTCATGATACTTTCCGGACCCCTGTGTTCACCGGCCCTGGCCCATGATGGATCAGATGCACTGCTTGACGGATTTGATGAAGTGACTCCCGTTTCAGAAGAGAGCCTTTTGGACGGATTTGAGGATCTTAACACAACGGAAGATGAGAATACCGGGGATGCATTACCCCATGACGATGACCATGCCCCCCAACTCTTTCGCCTGACAGGGCATATTAAAACAGCCGGTGCTTATAAATTCTCCCATGATGCCCCGATTCGGGAAGACACTGACTGGCAGGGCGTTTCAAGCCTGAAGACGGAAATGCTGCTGGAACTTGAAATTAAACCGCCAGACAGGTGGTCTATATTTAACTGGTCAGTATTTGCCAGCGGCCTTGCCGGGTATGATGTCATCTACACAGTCAAAGGGCGTGAAAATTATACGGATGAGGTCCTGGAGGCCTACGAAACCCAGACGGAATTACGCGAACTTTATCTTCAGGCAAGCCCTGCAAGGCAGCTGGACATCAAAACCGGCCGCCAGATCGTTGTATGGGGGACATCCGATTATATCCGGGTGGTGGATATTCTAAATCCCCTTGATCTTAAGAATCCAGGCACCACGGACATTGAAGACCTTCGCCTGCCGGTGGCCATGACCAGAATCGACTACTATTGGGGACCTTTTAATCTATCGGGTCTCATGATCCATGAAGTCCGGTTCAATGACACACCGCCTTACGGGTCCGGCTTTTATCCCTCGTCCCAGGCCCCGGCCCGGAAAGAGACACCGGATTCCGACTTAAAAAACAGCCAGTTTGCACTGGCGCTGACGGGCCGGTTCCCGGGTTGGGATGTGGGGCTGTACTGGGCAGATATTTACCATCCGGACACCTATATTGAAAACGAATCAGATGGTATTACGCCTGTCCCGGTACAAAAACATGAACGGGTAAACATGTTCGGGGCATCATCGACCCTGGTAAAAGGAAACTGGATTATCAAAGCCGAATCAGCGTATTGGGACGGACTGAAATACACCAATACACCCAGTGACAGATTCTCCCGGCTGGACGTCATGGCAGGGTTTGAATACAGTGGTTTCACTGACACCCGAATCACTCTGGAACTGGTCAACCAGCATCTGTTTAAATATAAAAAAAAACTGAAAAATGCTCCCGTCGGCGTTAATGAAGATCAGCTTCAATCGGTCATATGCATTGAAAAAGATTTTATGCATGAGACCCTGACCCTGACCTTTTTAGCCGCAGGATATGGGGAAACGTGGCAGGGCGGTGCCTACCAGCGGGTGTCAGCAGAATATGACATGTCAGACAGCGTTACAGTAAAGGCAGGCGTTGTGTTTTACCAGTCCGGGGAGCTGCCTATGTTCAATGACATTGGAGGAAATGATCAAATTTTCCTTGAGTTAAAATTCAATTTTTGAATTAACTTCTTTACGAATTATTTCGGGTAATGGTATGAAATATAAATTCAACTACTGGCAGAATGCTGCCCGCCTGAAAGGCGGGGGGAGTTTAACCTTTTACAGAAACAATAAAGATTTGCCCCCACTTCCACCATCACTTAATTTGCCGGATTATTAAAAAGCCCCTCCTGATAAGGAAGGGCTTGATTCTATTGGTGAGTAAACTATCTTCAGATCTCGAAGCGACCGTTGTTCATCACCTTGGTCCAGGCCTTGACGAAATCGTCGATGAACTTCTTCTCGCCATCCTCAGAGGCATAGGCTTCAGCGACTGCCCTGAGTTCAGAATTGGAACCAAATACCAGGTCTACTGGTGTCGCTGTCCATTTCAGCGTACCGTTGATACGGTCATGCCCCTCGTACACGCCTTCTTTCTTCGATGGTGTCCACGTGGTAGACATGTCGAGCAGGTTGGTGAAGAAGTCGTTGCTCAGCTGTCCAGGCTTGTCGGTAAACACACCATGCTTCAAGCCGCCGGCATTCGCACCCATTGCCCGCATACCACCGACCAGTGCGGTCATCTCCGGTACTGTCAGAGTCAACAGGTCGGCCTTCTCGACCAGCATGTCAGCAGGAGAACCGTAAGCACCGTCGTTGTAGTAGTTACGGAAGGCATCTGCCTTCGGCTCCAGTACGGCGAACGAATTCACGTCGGTCATCTCCTGTGTAGCGTCACCACGACCCGGTTTGAATGGAACCTTGACCTCGTGACCTGCATCTTTTGCCGCCTTCTCGATCGCAGCAGCACCACCGAGCACGATCAGATCAGCGATGGAGACCTTGGTACCGGAATTTTTTTGGACTTCTTCAAGTGTCTTCAGCACGCGGGCCAGTTCTTTCGGGTCGTTGGCGTCCCAGTCCTTCTGTGGATTAAGTCTGACACGTGCACCATTGGAGCCACCGCGCATATCTGAGCCGCGGTAAGTAGAAGCTGATGCCCATGCCGCTCTGACCAGTTCAGGTACTGTCAAGCCGGATTTCAGAATCTTCGCTTTCAAATCGTCTGCTTCTGTGGTGCTTATCTTGTAATCGGAACCAGGAACCGGATCCTGCCAAATAAATACCTCTTCTGGAATCTCACTGCCCAGGTAGCGGGCACGCGGACCCAGATCACGATGCGTCAGCTTGAACCATGCCTTGGCAAAAGCCTGGTCGAACTCTTCCGGGTTCTCAAGAAAACGCTCGGCGATCTTGCGGAAACCGGGGTCTTCCTTCAGAGCGAGGTCAGTCGTGAGCATGACAGGCGGGTTACCTTTACCTTTGACGTGGGCATCAGGTACGGCTGTATGTGCACTTTCATCTGTCGGTATCCACACGGTAGCGCCAGCAGGAGTAACATGCTTCTGCCACTCGAATGAGAACAGATTACTAAGAAACAGGTTAGACCATGTGGTAGGCGTTTGGGTCCAGGCACCTTCCAGGCCGCTGGTTATGGTGTCTTCAGCATTGCCTTTACCACACTTGTTCTTCCACCCCAGTCCCTGCTCTTCGATAGAGGCGGCGGCAGGCTCTGGGCCTACACAATCAGCTTTCACTGCACCGTGGTTCTTGCCAAGGGTGTGCCCACCGGCGATCAACGCTACGGTCTCCTCATCATTCATCGCCATTCGGCCGAATGATTCTCGTATGTCTTTGGCAGCAGAGACCGGATCGAGATTACCGCTTGGGCCTTCCGGGTTCACATAGATTAGGCCCATCTGCAATGCAGCTAAAGGTTTTTGGAGTTCGCCGTCCTTACTGTAACGCTTGTCGTTACCAAGCATTTTGGTCTCGGGGCCCCAATACACGAGGTCTGATTCCCAGTCGTCCACTCGGCCGCCAGCGAAGCCCAGGGTTTCGAAACCCATTGATTCCAGCGCGACGTTACCGGTTAGTATCATCAGGTCTGCCCAGGATACATTACGCCCGTATTTCTGTTTGATCGGCCACAACAGGCGGCGCGCCTTGTCCAGGCTGGCATTATCAGGCCAACTGTTAAGCGGTTCGAATCGTTGCTGGGCTCCATCGGCACCGCCGCGTCCGTCATGTACGCGGTAGGTTCCTGCGCTATGCCAAGCCATCCTGATCATCAAACCACCATAGTGGCCCCAGTCTGCCGGCCACCAGTCCTGTGACGTGGTTAGTACTTTTTCGATGTCCGCTTTCAGTGCCTTGAGGTCTACGCTATTGAAGGCCTTGGCGTAGTCGAAGTCATCACCGTACGGATTGGAATTGCTATCGTGGTCACGTAGCGGGCCGATATCCACTTGATCCGGCCACCAAAAGCTATTTGACTTGGCTTTTCCACTGAACATATTCTCCGATTGTGCCGCCGGCGCAATCGCGATCACTATGGCCGCGACGAGTAGCATGGTTTTCTTGAGCATTACTTCCTCCTAAGTTTTGTTGGTTGGGTATCTTGTTGTTGCTAAAAGTTTCTGATTATAACGGATTTGGGGGAGGCCATTGATTCGGCTTTCTGGTCTTTCCCTATTTTTCAGGCTTCTTGGCCCCTTGGACATGAATTCTCTGTCCTATTTTGATCACAATTTGAGGGCAAGATATAAAACGCATTATAGTAAATTCAAACAGTTAAGTTTGGCCCCCCAAATCCGTTATAATCAAAATTTTTTTTAATTGCGGCGCTGTGCGCTGATCAGACAAACAATAGTTTGCTTGATCTGTGTGCAGTGACCGGTCCAATCCTTGTGGAACGCCCGGCATGGGCGCGAACTTAATGGGGTCCCCCCCCGATACGTGAATCCTGTTGATGCATATAGCATTAGCAGAAATACTAAGCGAAAACAAGGGCGGAACCGCGAGGACCGTCTAAAGAAAGTTGAAGCAATTCCGGGGACATAACAATTCCGTAACAACAATTCCGGGCAATTCCGGGGACACGATATAAAAATATTGACAATACAAGTATAATTTGCAATACATTTCAGTATGGCAAGATTAGCAAGAGTCGTGGCCCCGGGTTATCCGCACCACATCACGCAGAGGGGTAACCGCAGGCAGCAGACATTCTTTTCAGATGAAGATTATCAAACCTATATCGATCTGATGGCTGAATGGTGCGCACATTTCAATGTAGAAATCTGGAGTTACTGCCTGATGCCCAATCATACCCACCTGATTGCAGTCCCCGCAACATCCCAGGGCCTTGCCTCCGCCATAGGCGAAGCCCATAGAAGATATGCAAGGATGGTGAATTTCAGGGAAGGCTGGCGGGGGTATTTTTGGCAGGGGCGATTTGCCTCTTTTATTCTGGACGAGCATCACCTGCTTGCCGCTGCCAGATATATCGAACAAAATCCCGTTCGAGCCGGATTGGTTAAAAGGGCGGAAGAATATCAATGGAGTTCCTGCAGGGCACATCTAAACCTTGTTGAGGACCCTCTTATCAAAGCAAAGCCCTTATTAACGTATGTAGATAAGTGGGATGATTTTATAAATCTTCCGGTTGAACCCAATGAAAGGGATGCACTGCAAAAGCATGAGAGAACCGGGCGTCCCCTTGGTGGAGATGGTTTTATCAGCCGACTTGAAGCCGAAACCGGCAGGGTTCTAAAAAAAAGGAAGACCGGCCCCAAAGGGCCAAGGAAAAAATCATAATTTGAGATCGTGTCCCTCGAATGAAGGTGAAATTCGCTCCGGACATCTCGTGTACGTCCGCGACGTTCGCAAGACCCGGCAAGTTAATATAAATTTTTAGGCCCCAAAAGCATTTTTTGTTTTTTCTAACGGCCACGGGCCGTCCCTGGTCTATCTACACCCAGGCTTCGACCCACAACGAAAGTTGAAAGATCGGTGTCGCCGACACAGACTTTCTTAGAAACAGCCATGGGCTGATCTGACGTGCAGCCCACAACGAAGCAAGAAAGTAATTCAGCAACTTAATTGAAGCTTTCTTATAAAAAATAATTCCAAACGTGATTCTAAGGGGAGAGAAAAAAAATGAAAAAAATAATTCATTTGAGCGATTTCCATATCGGTTGTGTGGAAGACGACGGAGCTAATTCACTGAAAGAACATTTTGATGAAACCATCAGCTATTTAACGAATAAAATAGAAAATCCGGAAGACCATATTGTGATTATCACGGGAGATATCGTCCATAACGCGAACCGGGATGATTTTAATCACGCCGCCGAAAAATTCGAAGAATTGAGGGCCAAAGGGTACAAGGTTTACGTCGTACCGGGCAACCATGACTACAGGGTTAAAGAAGAAAAAAGCGGAGACATAGAAAATGAGGCGCAAGCGCGTGATCTTTTCATGGAAACATTTTATGGCGGTGATGGCTCGTTTCCCAAAAAGGACATTATCCATTTTAACGGCCCGGAGGGCCTTGAACAAAAGATCGCGTTGATAGGGCTGGATTCGGACGCGGAACAACTCAAGGGCAGTTATGGAGAACTCGGAGATACTCAGAGAGATGCGCTGGCCGAATGGCTTGAGAAACCCGAAATCCAGGAATGCGATTTCCGGGTGGTTTATCTGCATCATAACCCTTTCGCGCATAGATTGTCCTTGTGGGGCATGAAATTGTTGGATGGAAGGAAATTCAAAAAAGTTTTGAAGAAAAAAAATGTCTCTTTGCTGCTATACGGCCACACCCACTCCATGGCGTTTAAGATAGATAAGAAGAAAATCGGCCTGTCCATTGACGGCGGAACAACCACGGGCAGGAGAGGTAAGAATCAACCTTCGAGAATCATTGATATCGCCGCCATTGATTTTAAAAAAATCGAGGATTATGAAAAGGAGGAAGTCACCGAGATGTATTTTGATTTTATCCGGGAAGACTGGAGAAAATAACATCTTATTGTGCAATGAAATTAATGGCATATGATTCTTAATTCCAACAAAAAACCACACTGAATTTACCAATGATTTTAACGATAAGCGTAAAGAAGCGTCGATACTGACGCCTGTAGTACAGGAAGACAGAACAGGATTCGGCCAGCGCCCTGCCGTCCAATATCCGCCGGAATTTTGACGATATGCAACCCAAATGCTTTATCGAGGTCAAAAACGCAATGCGCTCACTTGACAGCCAAAAGCAACGTTTTTGAAAAATCGGGGTACACTTTACTTAACTCTTTGGGATTATGTAAGATGTACCCTAAATTTTTAGCCCCAGCCTTAATCAGTTCTCATTTATGGTTGGATCCGATGCGATGACCGCATCCTGCTGGGTGCAGCGGTTCTGCATTTCATAGGACTCGAAAGTTGAATCCTGTGAAAAACCGAATTCGCTGCTGTCTGATCCTTTTCCTGCATTTGGTTTTGACGGACGGATCTTTTCTTTAATTAAAAACACCAGAAAAAAGACAAGGGTCAGCCCAAGAAAAATCAACAACCCCAGAAGAGAATCTGAAAACGCCATGGTTTAAAAGTCCTCCCATTCTCCGGTTTCTTCATTATACATTTTCAGGGTGCCGTCATCGCCGATTACCGCATCTCCCCGCGTCCGCCATTTTTTAACAACTTTGGCTCCGGCCTTGGCCGTTTCTCCGGCTGCATCCCCTATTTCGTCTGCTCCCGGGGCCGGAAGGACTTTATCCACAGATTTGCCGACACCTTTGCTGATTTTATCTAAAATTTCGGCATTTTCCTCCCCTTTAGCAATACTGGGAGCGACTTTATTCAATCCATCCTGCTTCTTTTTTTCTTTATCTTCTTTGCTGTATTTTATTCCGGCTTTAAATGTATCGCTTCCCTTGTCTTTACTGCTGTCTGCCACGACAATCGTAGACAGAAAAAAGACACACAACAGGCCAATTCCAATCAGTCTGACGGCTCTAAACATGAACGCCTCCCCTGAAAATCTATTCGCTTTCGCGGTTTATCTCTTTTAAATCATTTTCCAGCTTCATCAAATCCGACACCTTGGGTCTTGTGAGGCCGGACGCGCTATTTTGAGGTGTGACTTTAGGTGCCACCATCACCCAGCCGGAACTGTCCCACAGATGCGCCTGAAGCCCATAAGGACCATTATATTGAACTTTTCCGATGGCCGTATCCAGGGTCTCTTTTTTTGTGCCGTTAACAGGTTTTCCATTTTTCAGCAGCACTCCGTGACTTCCCTGGGATCTGCTGCCTTTATGGGTGAGATAAACATTCAACTGCCAGTCAGGCGCTTTGTATAGAACATCAGGCGTTCCGGTAAAGGCTCCGGCCTGCTGTTTTCCCGGTCTAAGATGTTGCATCCGGTTATTGTCCGGTAAAAGCTCACCGCCGGAAAAAGCTGAAGATGAGAACACACAACAGAACAGGGCAACGACCGCACTCAGACAAAACTTTAAATTTAATCCTCCCACGCCTGTACTCCTTTTTTTACCGTTTCAATTTAATTCGTAAAGTCAGATCTTCATACTTGGCGAAAATGCAACTTGTTTTACATACAAAATCAATAAATAGCGAAGGAAATAACCACAATTTTATATTGTGTCCCTCAAATTTTTCAGTTTGAAAAATTCTTTTTAAATTGCGTTGTGAAGAGTCGCCTGATATTTTTTCTATGTATAAAGCCTTCTGTGTTATTTTTTTGTGCTTGGGCGTTTGAAAGAACAACTAAACAGAGGCTTTTTTCAGCTCCTAACGGACTGAAATTTTGGTGGTCGATTTCAACACCTTTTTTTAAGGAAAAAATAAACATGAAAAAAATGATTGGTGTAATCCTGATAATCTGCTTGGTACCTATACTGGGTTGTGGAGACGCGAATGAAACTGAAAAACATACGATTGGAAAAAAAATTGATCAAGCAATTGCAACTTCCCAAGAAATGACCGGCCAAGTCGTTGAGACAACAAAGGAAAAAACAACCGTTGCCGCTGAAGTAATGACAAACAAATTAAATGGAATCGTTGATGCGGTCAAAAAAAAGACCGGGGAGATCGTAGAAACTGTAGCAGAAATATCTAAAAAGACTGGGGAGACAGTGGAAAAGAAAACGAGGCAAATCGTTGACACGATTAAAAAGGAAACAGAAGAGACCATGGATTCGGTGAGAGAATAGACAGACACAAACCAAGGACCGCAATTTTGTTCACTTTATTTGACATGCGGTCCTTATTCATTATTCGATAATCAAAATCAGCCCTGGGATGGAATCCTGATGATAAATGCTGCGCCGGATCCTGGTGATGATTCAACCATCAACCGGCCTTTTAAATCTTCAACTATAATGTAATAGGCGATTGACAACCCAAGCCCCTTACCCTTATCAACATCCTTTGTGGTAAAAAAAGGCTCAAAAATTCGTTCCTTAATCTTCTTATCCATACCTGGCCCGTTATCCCTGATTTCCAACTGAACAAAGGTCTTTTCAGCAGAAATCATAAAATCAATCTGCGGGTCCTGTTTTTTTGGATCATCCCATTCGTGCATGGCTGCTGCCGCATTTTTACAAATATTATAAAGTGCCTGTATCATCTTGCTTTCATTGCATCTCACAGGTGGAATATTGGGTGGAATGCTTTTTTTAATACGGATACTCCTAAAATCGTATTTTTTAAGGCCATAATCATGTTTTAACAATTCAATGGTTTTATCAATCAAAGGCTCAATCTCGATGTCAATGTCCCCGGATTGGTTATTTCCCGCAAAAAAAAGCAAGGAGTCTACGATCTTTGACGCATTGGCGCCTGCTTCAAGGATTCTATCGATAATACTTGGAAGCTTCCTTGATTCGGAATATTGACGGATGACGTCCAGTGTTGTACCGATCTCGCCGGCGGCCCGTTCATTTGCCCCCAGGGAGCTTAAAAGTCTACTTTCAAGTAATTGGGTATTTTGAACAATTCCCGCCAAAGGATTATTTATTTCATGTGCCATACCGGCAGCAAGTCCACCAACAGACTTCATTTTTTCAGCCTGGCGAAGCGCTTCCTGCATTTTCACACTGGCAGTCATATCCTGAATCAGAATAACGGATAATCTCTTTTGGCTTTGCATTATAGGGTAAATGGTTATATCACAAAGAAAAATATCATTGTTGATGTGCAAAGGATATTTATCCAAAAATATTTGATCATTGCGGTCAAACATTTCGATAAATCTTTCTTTCTCTTTGGCTATCCCGGGTAACATCTGCCATAATGTCTTTCCTGTCATCTCATTTGTTGTGACTCCGAGCTGATCAGACATGATTTTATTGTTCATAATGACCCTTCCATCCTGCGACACACATACCATCATGAATGGTAAAGAATGCATGATACCATGTTGCAAACTGATCGCGTCGTTTAACTTTAATGCCATCTGGTTGAACTCATGGCCCAATTGTCCAATTATATCTTTGTCCGGAAGCTCAATCTGAATGTCCGTTTCTCCGGCCCCCAATTTTCGTATTACTCGAATCAACCGATTTAAAGGCCGTGATATCGCCACTGAAATCGTGTAGATGCATAAACATCCAATTGCCAAACTAATAAAAAAAATCCAAGTATGCTGTTTTTGATTTGATTTCATTATTGCTTCAACATCTACCATTCCCTGTATGGCCTTCTGGTTAATTATCTGAATAAAACCCAGCACCTCATTAACAGTTTGTTGTTTTATTTTAAGGGCTTCAACGGATAGCTGGGCTGACGTATCTGATGAAGGGTCAGACACCATTTCCTCGTGATAAAGATGGCAGATCCTATGGAACCGAGTCAGGTTTAATATATAATGTTCTACTTGCCTTCTCATCGACAAATCCTGAATCAGGTTAAGTAATTTATTGCCGATTCTGAGACTCTCTTCTATGTTTTTATCAAAGACAGATATCTGCTCCAGATGCCCATGCATTATATCGTCAAATGATAAACGGGCCATTGTCAAAGAGTTAATAATTTGGGCGGATAGATTTACTTCGGCAATTGATGTTTTGGAATTGGCCAGATGGACCTTCATTTTTTTGTGCGTCCCCACCCTGATCAAACCGACAAGAAACAAAACTATCAGTAATAGGGCGATTATTAAGTATTTGGCATGGCTAAATCTGATATACATAAAAGCTCTCCTAGGGGCGAAATTCAAGTATCAACGGTTCAGAAATTTTCCCACCGCCGAACAATGGAACATCAATGTTGGGGGTCTGGCTCGCGGCCGGCTATTTCATATACGGAAACCCCGAATAGAAATTTTTGATCGATACTGAATTTTACACCATCTTCATGGCCGGTATCCAAATACCATCTTCCTCTGACGCGGATATCAGCCGAATACGGATTATCTGCGTTCCCCCCAGATCTGTGGAAAGGTTGTCATCTATGTTCTATTTTATGACAAACCGGTCTTCAGTTTTACTGACCATTATTCCATCCACTTCCATGAACAATGCTACCTTATCCCTGAAAAATGCGGAATATTCTGCGAACATAACGGCTTAGCCTTTGGAACGTGGCTCTGACGCATGGCGGGCAAACCAGTCTGGAAATGCCGTTTTTACCATCTCAAAAATATCGATCAGCAGAGTGGTATGACCATTAATCACCATTGAGCCGGAAATAATGTTTTGTTTCAACGTAGATTCATCAATGTCTAAAATAATATCAATGGCATCCACAGGTGGAGATACCAACAACCCGATTTCCCTATTTTTCACCCGAAATACAACCAATTCCTGGAGAGTATTTTCTGGAAGCGGATCAAAATCGGCCACATTGGCCAATTCAATCAATGGAAGTGCACCGCCTCTGTATTGCACCACCTTTTTGCCGCCGATTTCTTCGATATCAGAAATCCGCACCCTCTCGATTCTGTCCACAAAACTAAGAGGTGCTGCAAAATGCTCTCGATCGCCATTTTTAAATGTCAGAAGAGCTGCCTGGTCATTATAGGATTGTTCTGATGATTTAATGGTTTGAACAGCCTCAGATACCGTTGAAAGTTGAGCTGCCTGCGCCAGGTTGGCGATATCTAGAATAAGGGCGACTTTGCCGTCCCCCATAATGGTGGCCCCGGCATAGGCCGTGTATTTTTTCAAGTGACGGCCCACCGGTTTTACAACAATTTCTTCCGAATCCAAAAGTTGATCAACAACCATACCGTATTTAAAAGCACCGGCGGAAACGACGGCAATGTTTACAGCACTTTTACAGCTGGTTCTACGATCTGATTTTTGTCTTGGACTCAATTCGCCTTTTGGTGCCTCAAATGCGGTCACACCGCCTGCATCGGCGGTTCGGGGCCGAATTGATCTGCGGTCTTCAATCACATGACACCTATCCGGTAGGTCCTGCCCGGTGTGAGGATCAGAATAAGATTTGTCGATACCGAGAATCCGGGCAAGGTCCAGCAAAGGGAGTAGTTCACCCCGAAGCCGGACGACTGATGCGTCTCCCACTGTTTCGATCCTATCTTTGATTTCACCCGCCGGGATTCTCAACAGTTCATTAAGGTTCACCTGGGGCACAGCATATCTTTCGCCGCCCATCCGCATAATCTGGCTGGGGATGATGGCCAGCGTCAACGGCAGTTTGATCAGAATATCGGTTCCCTTTTCTAATTCGGATTCAAGCTCAATAGCACCGCCAAGGGTTTCAATGTTGGCGCTGACCACATCCATCCCCCGGCCGGATACACCCGTAACCTGATCAGCCGTGGAAAAACCGGGTCTGAAAATCAGTTCCATTTTCTGTTTTTGAGTCATCTGAGTCAGTGTATCCGGCTTAATCAGTCCTTTTGAAAGGGCTGCTACTGAAATCTTTTCAGGATCAAGGCCGCGCCCGTCATCGGAAATAAGGAGATTTACCTGACCGGCTTCATGACATGCCTTGATACTGATTTGTCCGGTCAAAGGTTTCCCTTTCTTTTTTCTTTCATCCGGTGATTCCACTCCATGATCGATACTGTTACGAATCAAATGGGTCAGTGGATCAGTGATGGCCTCTAAAATGGTTTTATCCAGTTCGACGTCTTTTCCTTCAATTATCAGTTCAATTGACTTGCCTAATTGCTGCGAATGATCCCGAACAACCCTTGAAAATTTATTTAGGATATTGCCAATGGGCTGCATGCGTGTGCGCATAATGGCTTCCTGAAGTTCAGAGGTAATCATATCGATTCTCTGTCCGGACAATTCAGTTGCTTTTGGGTTGCTTGCGCCAAGCCCCTGCAATAATTGATTGCGGCTCAAAACCAATTCACCGGCCAGATTCATCAGGGTGTCGAGCAACGTCACGTCTACCCGCAGTGAAGTTTTGTCCTCAATTTCACCCATCTCTTTTTTAACGGGAGACAACACTTGACTTGCCATGGTGTATTCCTTTATGCATACATATTTGTAATCAAATCCCTAAGAAAAGGATCTATATAGTGCCTTACTCCTCAATTTTTTTCAAAAAAACAAAAAAAGAGGAGAAGCACAAGGGTTCCCCGCATTAGACTTTAAACTGACCCACCATTTCACTTAATTTTTCTGCAAGCTGTGACAACTCACCAGCACTGCCCATGACCTGTCTGGACCCTTCGCTCATCTCTTCGGTAGAACGACTGACATCGGAAATTTCCTGTGTGACTTCACCTGCAACAACGGAGGTCTGATTCACATTTTCATTGACTTCATCCAACCCCACTGCTGCCTGGCTGACATTATTGGCAATTTCCTGTGTGGTAGACGACTGTTCTTCAATGGCGGTGGCAATTGTCGTAACAATACCGTTGATTTCATTAATTACCTCGACAATGGATTGAATGGCACTTACCGATTCTTTTGTTGTTACCTGAACGCCTTCTATCTTGGAGCTGATTTCATCAGTCGCGTCTGCCGTCTGCTGGGCCAGAGCTTTTATCTCACCTGCCACAACTGCGAACCCTTTCCCGGCTTCTCCTGCCCGGGCGGCCTCTATCGTCGCATTCAACGCCAGAAGATTGGTTTGTTCCGAAATATCTGCAATGGTATCAGTAACTTTATTTATTTCCTGGGCAGCGGTTCCCAGTTCGTCAACTTTACGTGACACCTGCTCGGCTGTTTCAACTGCCTGGGTTGTTGTCTCACTGCCTTTGGCCGTATTTTTGGCGATTTCGGCAATGGTCGAGGTCATTTCCTCGGATGCAGCAACAATCATCTGAATATTTGCCGTGGTCTGCTCTGTAGCGGCTGCCACACTGTTCATATTGGTACTCATTTCTTCGGCTGCCGCAGAAACGGAAACGGTTCTTTGCGCGGTCTGGTCGGAATTGCCGGCAATCTGTTCTGAAATTGCGGATAATTCAGTGGAAGACGCCGTCAAAGTCTGTGTACCATCAGCGATTTCAACAAACATTTTGCGCAAACTGTCTGCCATCTTGTTCAAGGATTTCACAAGTACTCCGATTTCATCCTCCTGGTCGAGATCAACACGCTGGGTCAAATCCCCCGTGGCCATCAACTCCGCCATCCGTACCCCTTTGATAATGGGTTTTGAGATGCTTTTCCCTATCAAAACGGCGATGATGATAATGGCAAGGACAGCGCCAAGAAAAATAATACCTGTGCTTAACTTTAAGGCATTCACAGCGGCAAATGCCTCGGCTTTGTCGATTTCCGTAATGATTGCCCAGTTCAAATCTTTTATTTTAAGCGGGTTGTAAAAAGATAAAACCGGATTGCCGTTATAATCCATTATGATTTTACTCCCTTTTTTCCCTGCCAGGGCGGATTGGGAGGCCTCGGTTTCGACTTTTCCTTTATGCGGATTGGCAAAACTGGCTTTAACCTTGTGGTTTTCAGGGTCAAGAAAGGAATCCGATCGCATGAGCTTATCCGATCCAACCAGATATGATTCACCGGTTTCACCCATACCATATCTTGTGGTCATCACATTATTAATCTGGTCTAAAGGAAGCTGAAATGCAATGACACCCAGTAACGATCCGTTTTCGTCATGTATTGGATTCCCTGCAAACATGGCGGGTTCATCATTGCTGGGTGCATACGGCGCCATGTCGACAATGGCGGCTTCTTTCGTGTTAACAACTTTGCGCCATAATTCGGCCAACCCGGTATTTTTATATTTTCCATGGCCCATGTTTTCACCCATATCGCTCTCTTTTGCAGCGGTATACATGACATGGCCGTGTTGTGCACAAATTAGAAAAACATCATACACCCCACTTGTTTCATAAAAGTTATAAAGATGTGCCCCATGGTCTTTCCAGATTTTCTGATATTCACGGGTTGTTACATCATAGTTTCCCGTGGGAGAGACGCCAATTTGAATGTGATACGCTCGCAGCAGCTCAAAAAGAATTTTGACATCGCTGCTTTTGGCAAAAATTTCCATTTTCAGAAAAGAATCGGCAAAATATGATTCAATGGCTTCTTTTTTTAGAGACTGAACACTTTCTAGTTTTTCAAGAGTGGCATCTGACAATGCTTTTGATGAATTTTTAACTGCAAGTATACCCAGAAGGGACATGGGGATGATACCGACGATAAGAAAAAAAACAATTAATTTAGTACCGATTTTCAGATTTTTAAATTTATTCATTAGTTCCTCCAATATATTCTTTGTTTATTTCACTCTATTCATCTTGTTTAACACCCTGCCGACATCTTCATATCCATGATCCGGGCAACACAGATATTTAGGCTGCAATGATAAGGCACTAAGGCTCATATCTTCATCATCGCATGGCAGTATGATGATAAACCGGGTGTTAAAAAGGCGTATTTCGTTATTTCGCAGTGTCTCCAGTTCGCTTTGGCAAGCGATCTGGAAAACAATGGTATACTCTCCTGATATTTTTGTTTTCAGCATTTGAAACAAGCCGTCAAGATCAAAAACCATGACAGGCACCATCCCCGTGTTTTGAACAATTTGTTCCAGCAGAATTTCCTTTTGCTCGTTTTTAATTTGTGTATAAATAATAATTTTCATATGCCTTCTCATATTAAAAATTGATTTCTGAAATTCGAATGATACAAAAGGTGTGCCAAAGCGGCCTGGACAGCTTAATATTGTTTAAAATCAATGAATTAGAAGAGGTTCGAGGAAGGAAAAAGAAAAAGAAATTGGAATTTTTTTATTTTTTAGTACGAAATTCCAGTTTTATGAAGCGATTTAGGCATATTTTTTTTAACTCTTGTTTGAAATCCGATAAGTTTTCATTAACGAATACAACCGACTTTTACTGATGCCGGCCAATTTCGATGCTTGTTCCATATCTCCTTTGCTCAGATTCATCAAATGGTTAAGGTATATTTTTTCTGTTGCTGAGGCCGTGTATGTTTTCACCTGTTTCAAAGATTGCAAAGGTTCCAACAAATCATTTGGCAGATGTATGGAAAAAGAGTCTTCAGCTTCAATCCTGTTCTGGGGGGCCAAAGATCCATGGGGGTGGTTTTTAATGGATGCGCTAATGCCGGAAAGACGGATATTTTGCGGCAAAAAATTAGCATACAGCATATCCGACTCCGGGTTAGCCAATATAGCCTTTTCCAAACAGCTGATCAATTCCCTGATGTTGCCGGGCCAGTCGTATGATTCCAGGCACATCAGAAATTCAGCCCCAAATCCTTTTGTTTCCAGACCGTGATGCTCACACAGGGCATGGATATAATGCAGTGCGAGCGGTTTGATATCTTCAGGACAGTCGCACAGGGACGGCAGGTCGATATGGATGGTTTTTATCCGAAACAGAAGATCGCTGCGAAATTCTCCGGACATTACCATTTCTTCAAGATTTCTATTGGTGGCACAAATCAGTCTGAAATTGCTTTTTAATTCAGTACTACCCCCAACAGGTTTGAATCGGCGCTCCTGGAGAACGCGTAGGAATTTTTTTTGAATGGCAAGCGGCATTTCACCGATCTCATCCAGAAAAAGCGTACCCCCATCTGCTTTTTTTACTAATCCTTCCCGGCTTGCGTCAGCGCTTGTATAAGCCCCTTTTACATGGCCGAACAACACTGATTCCACCAATTGTTCCGGAAGTGCTGCGCAATCTACAACAATAAGATTATGTTTAGTCTGAAGGCTGTTCGAATGAATGATGCTGGAAAACAGTTCTTTTCCTGTTCCGGTTGGACCGGTAATCAACACATTGGCGTCGTTTTGGGCACATTGTGCTGCCAGATTTAAACAAGCGGTGAGTTTCGGGCTGGCCCCGACAATAGGAGATCTGTCAAATGCGTTTTGTGTTGAAGCATTTTTCGCCCGTTTAAATGCTCTGAATTCAAGGGCTCTTTTTACATTCAAAACGATTTCATGCTCAGAAAAGGGTTTTAGAATATAATCCCAGGCATCGTTTTCAATGGCGGTTTTTGCCCCCTGGGCATCTCCTTCTGCAGTTATAATGATTACTTCAGGAATACAGGCAGCACTTTTGATTGTCGGTATTATATCAATTCCGCTACCGTCAGGCAGGTTGACATCAAGCAGCACCAGATCCGGTTGCCCTCTGTCAAACATGCGCATTCCTTCGGTAAGCGATTCAGCGGCCATCAGTGTATATTCAAAGGGTTGAAGATATTCAGCCAAAAGCTTTCGGACATGTTGATCATCATCAATGATTAATATAATTGTCATTCGCTGTCCTGACTTTCTGTATTATCCAGGCACTTTCTTATCTCACTGAGAAGGTCTTTTTGAACAAACGGTTTGTTGAGATATCCCATAATCCCTTTTGTTTTAGCTATTTCAGGATTAATGGCATCACTGTATCCGGTGGAAAGAATGATCGGTCGTCCGGGGCGAATTTTTAATATTTTTTCAGCCAGTTTGTCCCCTGTCAGATTCGGCATGGTCATGTCCGTAATAATTAGGTCAAAAGCATCCGGAGTGTTTAAAAAAAGATTAAGCGCCTCAACGCTGTTTGCTACAGCAGTTACGTTGTATCCGAAATCTTCCAGGGTTTCTTTATTGACCTCCACCAGAATTTCGTCATCATCTACAAACAAAATATGCTCAGAACCTCTTTTCAACTCCACCGCCAAATCGATATCTGAGCCATCCGTTTCGGAACCCCCATGGACAATAGGAATAAAAATACTAAAGGCGGTACCGACTCCCGGATCACTTTTGACAAAAATATCCCCTTTAAGATTGGTAACGATACCATGGACAACCGCAAGTCCGAGCCCGGTTCCTTCTCCTTTTGGCTTTGTGGTGTAATAGGGTTCAAAAATTCGGCCCAGTGCATCTGCCGGTATGCCGGGACCTGTATCACGGATAATGATCCGGACATGAGGTCCGGATTTTAAATAATGGCTGACCGACAATTCCCGAGGGCCAGGATCAGTCTCCTGCAGGGTAATTTCCAGTTCTCCGCCATTTTCTTTCATAGCCTGGTAGGCATTGGTACATATATTCATAATGACCTGATGTATTTGGGTCGGGTCTGCCATGACCATGCCGCCACTATTTTCAATATCCTGTTTAATACTGATTGTCGTCGGGATGGATGACCTTAACAGTTTAAGCACTTCTTTGACGATCAGTTGGGTTTTTACAGGCCTTAAGACATGCTCGTCGTTACGGCTGAAAGCAAGAATTTGTGACACTAAATTTTTGGCCCTGTCACTGGCCCCCATCACGTTCAAAAGTTTTTTGTAATTGTCACTGTTTTCCGGAAAATTTGAAAGGATCAACTGAGTATAACCAATAATCACAGACAGGATATTATTAAAATCATGGGCAATACCACCAGCCAAGGTACCCAGGGCCTCCATCTTCATGGATTGATGCAGCTGTTTTTCAAGCGTCCTGTTTTTCCTTTCAGCTATTTTTTTCTCACTGATGTCTCTGATCATGCCGATTATACAGTTTTCCTGATCAATTGTAAGCATATCATAAGAAGCCGAAACATTAAATTCTTCCCCGGACGTCCGCCTGCCATTAACTTCAATATTTTTGACCGGCTGTCCCTGCTTAATGGTAGCCATTGTGCTTTTCATTACCGGATCTTCAACCCAAAGATCAAGCTCACGAATCGAACGGCCGACACAAAATTTGCGAGAGTAACCAAACATACCTAAAAAAGAGGGGTTTACATCCAGAATAGTGCCGTCATTAACACGAAACAATATAATTGCATCCGGGCTTGACAAAAATATTTTTGAAAATCGTTCTTCAGATGTTTGCAGGTTTTCTTCAGCCTGCTTTCTGATCATAACTTCCCGAACAACTTCAGCGAGTTCGACCACCATTTCAACATCATGTGTGCCATAATCATAAGCTTTGTTTCCAACCCCTAAAACTGCGACAACATGATCATCGTGAACGATGGGGACAACCAGTTCGCGTATAATCGTTGGATGGCCCTTGGGAAGTCCTTTTTTATTTGACAGTGATTGATAGTCATTATGGATAACTGGACGGCCCTGACGGATACAGTCTGCCCATACGCCGACATCGTCGACAAAGGCGTATTTT
>Ga0193964_1000342_pt1 | contig 23100 bp, 21 predicted proteins | sample FB_7_MG_FD_140323 | JGI IMG/M metagenome (GOLD analysis project Ga0193964, IMG submission 140323) | Microbial mat bacterial communities from the Broadkill River, Lewes, Delaware, United States - FB_7_MG | ecosystem: Environmental > Aquatic > Freshwater > River > Microbial mats | place: USA... | reverse complement strand
ATGAAAACCTTGAAAAAGAATTGTTGTATGCAGACCGGTATCAGCAGCAGAGAGTCGTGATGTATTTGGATCTTGATAAGTTTAAAAAGGTAAACGATACGTTTGGCCATGATGCCGGAGACCGTTTACTGAAAGAGTTTGCCCATCGGGTCAAAAAAGTCCTTAGGGATACGGATCTGGTTTACCGTCTTGGAGGTGACGAGTTCGCTATCCTCTTAACCAGTCCCCAGGATCCAACACCCGATATAATCGCCCAACGGATTTTAGATGTCATGGCCCCGCCCTTTTATCTGAAATCACAAATTATTGATTTTGTGACAACAAGTATTGGTATCAGCTTTTATCCTTCGGACGGCACCGATGCGGAAACGCTTTTACAGTGCGCAGATAAAGCTATGTACGAGGCCAAGAAGAATAGAAATCAATATGTTATATTTCAAGACAGCAAAACTTAAAGCCTTCTTGGTGGATCGGGTGTGTTTTTAAAATACGGTAAACTGCTGTTCGCAATTCATGAATTCATGTCTGTCCGGAAATAAACATTTTCATCAAACCAACAAATTGGGCAAAAAGGCCACTTTTGGATGAACACTAATTATGATACATAGGGACCATGAAAACGATTAACAAAGAGAACATTATTCTTGCCTCGGGGTCACCCCGCCGAAAAGAGCTTATGACCCAGGCTGGTATAGATTTCAAAATTCATGTGGCTGATATTGACGAATCTAAAGTAGATCCGGGTATGGCAGCCGAAGACTATGTTTGTTTATTATCCAAAATCAAGGCCCAAGCCGTGGCCGTGAACTATCCTGATGCCTGGACCATTGGGGCGGACACGATTGTGGCCGTTGATAATACGATTTTAGGTAAACCTGCCGATCACCGACAGGCTGTAACCATGTTAAACCGGCTCAGCAACAGGGAACACAGTGTATTTACCGCCTTCACCATCACCAGACCGGACGCCGATGATGGGGTTACCCGTGTTGTAAACACCCGGGTGCGGTTTAAATCCCTGTCCAATGATGAGATCAACTGGTACGCAGACACAAAAGAACCCTATGACAAGGCCGGGGGCTATGGGATACAGGGGATTGGGGCCTTTCTGGTTAAAGAGATATCCGGATCCTATACCAATGTTGTCGGCCTGCCTGTGTGTGAACTTATTGATGCCCTGGCGTCTTTGGGGGCAATCAGTTTTAAGGAAGAAAATTAGCAATGCAGATTCAATCCAACATAAAAAAAATTAATGATGACATATGTGCTGCCACGCAAAGAAGCGGGCGGGATGCATCCAAAGTGACCCTTATTGCAGTGAGCAAAAGAAAACCGCATGAAATGATCCAGCAGGCCATTGATGCAGGTCACAGGAATTTTGGGGAAAATTACATCCAGGAAGCTATGGAAAAGATTGATTTCCTTGGCAGAGAATCAGCGATTTGGCATTTTATAGGACATCTTCAATCCAACAAAGCCAAATTCGCGGTAAAATATTTTGACCTGATTCATACCGTAGATACGGTTAAGCTGGCCAAGGAAATCAACCGCCAGGCCCAAAAAATTGGAAAAACCCAGAAGATTCTGCTCCAGGTAAATATTGCCCGGGAAACCACCAAATCCGGTGCAGAAGAAAACGAAATTATGGATATTGCAAAACAGGTCTGCCAATTTGACAACCTGCACGTTTCAGGACTGATGTGCATGCCGCCTTTCTTCGATGACCCTGAAGATGCAAGAATTTATTTTAAAGAACTTAACCAAATCAGTAAAAATATTGAAACGCTCAATCTTCCCCATACGGCCATGACCCATTTATCCATGGGCATGAGCAATGATTTTACCGTAGCCGTTGAAGAAGGCGCAACTTTAGTGCGCGTGGGTACAGCCATCTTCGGAGCAAGATAGTGAGAGTTCTTCTACATACCTGCTGCGGACCCTGCACCATATATCCCCTTGAGATTTTAAGAAACATGAATATGGAGGTCATGGGGTATTTTTACCGGCATAATATTCATCCATTCACCGAATGTATGAAGCGTGAGGAAACATTGCACGATTATGCAGATCAGATGAATCTGAAAATGATCTGGCAAAAGGGTTATGAACTTGAAAAGTTTTTGCGTGCCGTGACGTTCAGGGAAAAAAACAGGTGCAGGTACTGCTACCACGCACGCCTTAAAGCCAGTGCCCTGGTTGCCAAAAAGGGAAAATTTGACGGATTTTCCACCACCCTGCTCTATTCAAAATTCCAGAATCATGCCCTGATCACGGAAATCGGCCAGGGCTTAGCAAAACAATATGGACTGAAATTCATTTACCAGGATTTTCGAGAAGGCTGGAAGCAGGGCATAGAGACCTCAAAATCATTAGACATGTACCGCCAGCAATATTGTGGCTGCATTTACAGCGAAAAAGACCGGTATTATAAAGATTAGGACTGCTTCTCAGCCTGGAATTTTTTTATCTCATTAATAAATTTATCTTTTTTGTCCTGGGTGATAAAAGCCGCATTAAAAGAATTAATCGCCAGTTGCGCGATATCATTTCGAGTCAGCTGAAAAGCGTCTTGAAGCGCCAGATAGTTTTCAACAACATATCCCCCGAAATATGCAGGATCGTCCGAGTTGACCGTCACACAAAGCCCCTGGTCAAACAGCGTTTTAAAACTGTGTTCCTGCATGTTTTTAAATACACACAGCTTAATATTGGAAAGCGGACAAATTGTTAAAGGGATCTGTCGGCGCTTGAGTTCATTGATAAGAGACTTGTCTTCAAGCGCACGCACGCCATGATCAATTCGCCTGACTTTAAGATCTTGGATTGCCTCCCATATATATTCAGCAGGGCCCTCTTCTCCGGCATGAGCCACGGTTAGAAACCCTTGTTTTCGTGCTTTTTCAAAAACACGCAGGAACTTGGATGGAGGATGCCCGGATTCGGATGAATCAAGTCCGATTGCCGTAATCTTATCCTTGAACGCCAATGCCTGGGAAAGGGTTTCCATGGCCTCGGATTCAGGCAGATGACGTAAAAAGCACAGAATCAGGCAAAATGAAATGTCAAGATCCCGGGAACCATCCGATAAAGCTTGATAAATGCCGGTTATCACTGTTTCAAAAGCAATGCCTCGTTCGGTATGGGTCTGGGGATCAAAAAAAATTTCAACATGCCGGACATTTTGATCTTTGACTTTCAGGAGATATTCCCATGTCAGTTCATAAAAGTCGGTTTCGTTTTGAAGTACACCGGCGCCTTCGTAATAGATATCCAGGAATGACTGCAAATCATCGAAACGATACGCCTGGCGAAGTGCGTCTACCGAATCGAACTTAATGGCTATACCGTTTCTTTCGGCGATTCGAAACAATGTCTCAGGCTCCAACGTCCCTTCAATATGAAGATGCAGTTCTGCCTTGGGGATATCCCGAATAAATTCATTCATATCCATATAAATCTCCTTGTCACGCTTGTTCTTGATTTAACTTTTTGGGGTCGGATAAAACAATTCAAAAAAACAGTAACAAATTGAAATTATGACAAAAATAATTCAATTGACTTTGCGTTTTTTTATCTGGTTGTAAAGGGAGACAAGTTTGCGGTCTGTCTCGTTCAGGCGGTCGGCCAGAACGGTGAAAAGATGCTTGGCCACATCTGGATATTTTTCTATAATCTCAATCAGCTTGTCCCCCGGAAACCGTTTGATTTTGGAACGTCCCTTTGAAATAATAGACGCAGACCTTGACGTACCGGTTATGGCAGCCATTTCGCCAAAATACTCTCCGGGCTGGGTAATTTCTGCAATCATTTTACCCCCCTTGACCACATAAACAGCGCCTTGAACAAGCTTGAAAAAATCAATATCCGTGTTTCCTTCACGGATGATTACATCCTTGTCTTCATATTGTTCAATGTCGGGGTTCACCAGATAGGCCGGCAAGGCTTCTTTTGAGAGAACGGTTTTTCTTAACACTTCTTCCAGGGATGTTTCTCCAGATTTTACCTTAACAAGACCGGCATCCCGAAGTGTGATCATGCCTTCGGAGATAGCCACCTTTCGCAACTGGTCTTCCGCCACTTCGGCAGAGATGGCTTTGCCGACCTCATCGGTCACTTCCATCAGTTCATACAACCCGACCCGGCCCTTGTATCCGGTGCCATTGCAGTGTGAGCACCCCTTGGGGCCGTATATGGTCAAATCCGGAATTTCAGTTTTGTCAAAACCGTGCAATTCCAAGTCTTCAGGGTTATACCCGGTCACCACCTGTTTGCAATCCGGACAAAGCCTGCGCCCAAGACGCTGGGATAAAACCATGGTAACGGATGAGGCAAGCATATAGGGTGGAATGCCGATATCTATAAGCCGTCCAATGGTGGACGGGCAGTCATTGGTATGCAGGGTGGCAAAAACAAGATGGCCTGTCATGGCGGCCTTGATGGCAATCTCAGCGGTTTCAATATCACGGATCTCGCCCACCATGATAATATCCGGATCCTGTCTGAGAAAGGCCTTCAGGGCTGCGGCAAAGGTCATGCCGACCGCTTCTCTTACCGGCACCTGGTTAATACCCTTAAAGTTGAATTCCACAGGATCCTCAGCGGTCAAGATCTTGATATCATCCTTGTTCAAACGGTTGAGAACGGAATACAACGTCGTGGTTTTACCCGACCCGGTGGGTCCTGTAACCAGAAGCAGGCCATAGGGCCTTGAAATACAGCGTTTAAGCATATCAAAAGTGCCGGATTCAAACCCTAAACGGGTTAGATCGACGCTCAATGCGCTCTGGTCCAAGATACGCATGACAATGCTTTCGCCAAACAGGGTGGGCAAGGTGGAGACACGGAAATCCACAGATTTTTTTTTGCCCAGCCGAAGTTTGATTCGACCGTCTTGTGGAATCCTGCGCTCGGCAATATCCAGGGAGGCCAGAATCTTTACCCTTGAAAGCACGGCATTTTTAATTGACAGCGGCAGGTTCATGGCCTTGTACATGCCGCCGTCCAGGCGGTAGCGCACCTGAAAAGATTTTTCAAAGGGTTCAATATGTATATCTGACACGCCGTCGTTGATTGCTTTGGTCAGGATGCCGTTTACTAATTTGATGATGGGTGCATCCGAGGCCATGAACTCATCCGGGCCGACGTTTGTATCGGCGACGGCTACCTCAAGCTCCTCGGCTGCCTCGGAAACCAGAGAACCGAAATCTTCAACAGAAGTTACCGGTTCATCATCTTCTGCCTCGTCATCAAAATGAAGAAAACTTTTATACTCTTCATCGGAAATTTTATAAAAATCGCGATACGCCTGGATGATATCATTTTCAGTGGAGACAAAGGCCTGGATATTCTTCCCTGTTTTCTTCCCAAGATCTGCAACCACATCCGTATCCGTGGGTTCTGACATGCAGACCTGTAGATCGTCCCCGGCCAGCTTTAAGGGAAAAACCAAATTATTTTTGGCTTCCTCATAGGGCAGAAGTTTCAGAGCTTCGGGATCCGGTTTTATCTCAGAAAAAGCGACAACTTTATAGTTGTATAGTCGTCCCAGAACATTGATGATGGTGTCCGGATCAATATAGCCCTTCTGGAGCAGAATACCCGAAAGCCGCTCGTTGGTCTTTTTCTGGACCGAGAGGGCCTCGTTGAGCAGAATGGAGGTAATCTGTCCTTCCTTGGAAAGGATTTCACCGATTTTTACTTTACCGGCACCAGACTGATCTTTGATGGTAGATTTAAGGCTGGACCCGGATTTTGAAGCAGTGCTTCCGGCCATAAAATATCCTGAAAACCGTTACGACTTTTTATAATTTTTAACTACCCGGATACCACCGGCCAGTATCAAAAGACAACCTAAAAAATAGGAACAGAACTTTACAATTCCGATCTTATTTTTAAAAAACTCAATGGTCTCAACTTGGGGTATCACCTGGGGCACCCTTACAAAAACCGCGAGGCCCACGGCGATCAAAATAATCCCATAATAAAATGTAAGCTTTTGTTTGTCCATCTTAATCCCCACCTTCAAGGCCGGATAATTCCCGGTCAAATTTCTTTTTTATCTTGTCTGCCCTCTCAGATATTTCCGCAAAGGTGTCAAACAGGGTTTCAATGTCAGATTCCAGTTTAGCATGTTCTTTGGATAAAGTGGCAATTTTTAATCCATCCTGGTCCTGGGATGCATCAAGCAGTTCTTTATTCACCCGGGCCATTTTGGTTTCCTTTGCCTCTATCTCATTTTCAAGTTTATTTATCTTTTTATTTATCGGTGTCAACTGCTTTGATCTTTGGGCCACAAGCTCTGATTTTTTCTTGCGCAATTCTTTTTTGGGAACCTGCGCGCTTTTTTTACGCTTTACAGGAATCAGTTCTTCATCCTCCCATCCCTGTTTTTCAAGAAATTCCTGATAGGTGCCCTCAAATATATCAATGCCGTTTGACGTAAATATCACCAGACGGTTTGCCAGGGCATGCAGAAACATCTCATTATGGGTAACAAGCACAACAGCACCTTCAAAGGCATTTAACGCCTCAACAAAGGCATCACTGGCTTCAATATCAAGATGGTTTGACGGCTCATCCAAAAGCAGAAGATTCAAAGGGTGAATCAGCAGTTTACCAAGCATGACCCGGGCTTTTTCTCCGCCGGACAGCACACTGATCTTTTTCAGGGCCGCATCCTGTTCAAACATCATGGCACCGCAGATGTTTCTGGCGGCCTGGCGGTCTGTTTCAGGATAGGCACACAAAATCTCTTCTTCCACAGTAAATTGCGGATTCAAGGTCTGGATATTGGTCTGCTCAAAATAGCCTATTTCCACACCGGGATTGGGTTTCACCCATCCTGCATCCGGATCCATATTCTGACTGATCAACTTAAGAAATGTAGTTTTTCCTTTGCCGTTTTTGCCGATTACGGCCACACGGTCACCGGGGTATACGGTCAAAGAAAAGTTTTTAATCAAAGGATTATCTTTTTCGTACCCAAAGCTCAACTCTTCGGCGGTCAGCACCTGTTTTCCGATAAACGGCAGGTAGTTAAAGGAAAAATCCAGATTCTTAAGTGCTGCCAGTTTATCTTTTGATTCAAGCTTGGCCAGGGTTTTGACTCTGGACTGCACCATGTTTGCCAGCCTTGCCTTGGCCCGGAACCGGGAGATGAACAGTTCAATCTCTTTTTTACGCTTTTCCTCATTTACCCGGGTTTTTTCATATATCTCTTCGTCCTGGGCCACCTGGATATAATATTTGGCAGTGTCTCCCTGTATCTTCTTCATCTTGCGACGGTGAATCCCAACAATATGGGTGACCACATTATCCATAAATCCACGGTCATGGGTAACCAGAAGCATCTCCCTTGGCCAGGAAACAAGAAATCCCGTAATCCATCGGATGGATGTAATGTCAAGATAGTTGGTGGGCTCGTCAAGAATCAACAAATCCGGTTCGGATACCAATACCTTGGCAAGGTTTAAACGCACCTGGTAGCCACCGGAAAACTGCATGGGATCCTTTTGCATGTCCTGGTCTGAAAACCCCAGACCCGACAAGATTTTTTCAGCTTTCCAAAAATGATCTCGCTCATGATCCGGCAGGCCAAGCATCGCCTCTTCAAGAACAGTGGGCCTGCTGAATTTTATATGCTGTGAAAGCACACCGATCCGATATCCGCTGGGTATAATAACGCGCCCTTCATCGGGGTGATCTATGCCTGCGATTATATTTAAAAGCGTGGTTTTACCATGACCGTTTCTTCCCACCAGGCCCACCCGTTCACCGGAATTGATCTGCATGCCGGTATTGTCAAGCAGTACCTGGTCTGCGAATCCTTTGGTTATGGATTCTATATTCAGCATTTATTCCTCCTGTTTGCGCCTGTCCAACGGCGATAAAGTGCCAAGGCACACAATTTTAAAGAGGATAATGGTATCATTGAAGCCTTCATTTATAAACATAAGATTTTATTTGACTTGATTTTCCTAAAGTTTTAATAGTAAACGTTAACATTTGGCAGGCTTTATGAGAAAAATCAAATACCGGCTGATTCCACGACTTGAACAAGCTAAATATCAATTTGTCTTTAACCTATGTCTTTAAGCATTTAAGACTGAAACCATACAAGCGGTGATTTAAAATGACCAAATACATCTATGAGTTCGGCCCTGATAAAACCGAAGGCGATGCAAGTCAGAAAAACCTTTTAGGCGGAAAAGGCGCCAACCTTGCAGAAATGGCAAAGCTGAAACTACCTGTTCCGCCAGGCTTCACCATATCAACGGAATGCTGCAATCACTATTTTGATTTAAACGGACGCTTTCCTGATACCCTTGAAGAAGAAACTCTCAAAGCCCTGGCCAATATCGAATCCCATACGGGCATGATTTTTGGTGATCCGCAAAATCCATTGTTGGTATCCTGCCGATCCGGTGCAAGAAGCTCAATGCCCGGAATGATGGAAACCATATTGAATGTCGGCCTGTGTACCACCACGATCCCGGGATTAATAAAAAAAACCAATAATGAATGGTTTGTTTATGATGCCTACCGCCGGCTGATCATGATGTATTCAGATGTGGTTATGGAAAAAGCGGAACAGGTCAGGCCCAGGGACGGCATGGGTATCCGTCTGAATCTGGAAATGATGATGAGCAACCTGAAAAATGATAAGGGCTATGACAATGATACAGATATTTCCACCGAAGATTTAAAGGCCCTTTGCGAACGGTTTAAGAAAAAAATTAAAGAGGACCTGGGTGCCGATTTTCCTGATGACCCCAAAGATCAGCTCATGGGATCCATCGGTGCCGTATTTAAAAGCTGGAACGGAAAAAGGGCAGTATCCTACCGTCGCATTGAACATATTCCGGACTGCTGGGGTACGGCCGTCAATGTCCAAACCATGGTTTTCGGTAATATGGGCGATAGCTCTGCTACTGGCGTTGCCTTTACCAGGGACCCGGCCACAGGAGACAATAAATTTTATGGAGAATGGCTGGTCAATGCCCAGGGCGAGGATGTAGTGGCAGGCACCAGAACCCCCAATCCATTGAACAAAGACACCAAAAATTCCCAGAATAAACACCTTCCCTCTTTGGAAGAATCCATGCCCCAGCTTTACACCGAGTTGTTTGAAATCCGCAATCTTTTAGAAGCCCACTACAAGGATATGCAGGACATTGAATTCACCATCCAGGAGGGCCGGCTTTATATGCTCCAATGCCGGGTGGGCAAACGCACAGCAACAGCTGCCCTGAACATGGCCATGGACATGTTGGCGGAAGGCACTATTGATGAAAAAACCATGGTATGCCGTCTTGATCCTAAAATTCTGGATGACATGCTTCACCCCATTGTGGACCCGGATGCAGAAAAAACAGCCGTAAAGGTTGCTGAAGGCCTGCCTGCAGGCCCCGGCGGTGCATGGGGACAGATTGTGTTCTCATCCGAAGATGCGGTTCAATGGGCCAAATTAGACAAAAAAGTCATTCTGGTCCGTGAAGAGACCAATCCCGAAGACATTGAAGGCATGCGGGCGGCTGCAGCCGTTCTCACGGCAAGGGGCGGCATGACCTCCCATGCGGCCTTAGTGGCCAGGGGATGGGGTAAATGCTGTATTGTTGGTGCCGGTGCCCTTAAAATCAACTTTGAAACCAAAGAACTTCGTGTGGGTACCCGGGTGTTCAAGGAAGGTGATACCTTCACCCTTAACGGCACCAAAGGGATGGTATACCAGGGCCGAATCAAGATGAAGGACGCATCGGAGAATGCCAGATTCAAAGCATTCATGAGCATTGCGGACAAATACCGGGCCATGCAGGTCCGTACCAATGCCGACACCCCGGCAGATGCCATGACAGCCCTGGAGTTTGGCGCCCAGGGGATTGGACTTTTCAGAACGGAGCACATGTTCTACGGTGCGGATTCGGATAAAGCCCTTTTCCTTTTGCGCAAAATGATTTTAAGCAAGACCCACGAAGAGAGAGAAGCCGCCCTTGAAGAACTGTTCCCCTTTGTCAAGGAAGAGATCAAGGCCACCCTGGAGGTTATGGACAATCTGCCCGTGACCCTTCGTCTGCTGGATCCGCCCCTGCATGAATTCGTGCCCCAGACACGGGAGAATCAGCAGGAAATTGCCGATGCCCTGCATATCGACATAGAAGAGGTGTTCAAGCGCAGCGAGCAGCTTTTAGAATCCAATCCCATGATCGGACACAGGGGGGTCAGGCTTGGCATCACCTATCCTGAAATCTCCCACATGCAGGTCAAAGCCATATTTGAGGCCTGTGCAGAACTGATCAAAGCGGGTAAAAATCCCATGCCTGAAATTATGGTGCCCGTAACCTGTAACGAAAAAGAGCTGGCCTTTGTCCAGGAAATCGTTACCCAGTGCCATGAAGAGGCGCTTAAAACCTACAAAATAGACGATCTTCCCTATCTGTACGGCACCATGATCGAAATTCCAAGGGCAGCATTGATTGCAGATAAAATGGCAGAATATGCCCAGTTTTTCTCCTTTGGTACCAATGACTTGACCCAGATGACCTTTGGATTTTCAAGGGACGATATCGGTTCTTTCATGAATGACTATATTGACAATGCCATCCTCAGTTCAGACCCCTTTGAGACCCTGGACCAGGAAGCGGTGGGCGGTCTGGTTACAACGGCGGTGGAACTTGGTCGCAGGACCCGTCCTGAAATTAAGCTGGGCATCTGCGGAGAACACGGTGGGGACCCCGAATCCGTGGTCTTCTGCCATAAGGCAGGGCTAAGCTATGTATCGTGTTCACCCTATCGGGTACCCATTGCACGGCTTGCTGCAGCCCAGGCTGCTATTATGTATCCTGACTGCCGATAAAAACTATTCATAAACGCAAATAGCCTGGTTACGTAAAAGTAACCAGGTTTGTTTTTCTGGGTAAGCACATGTAAGCGACTTGCTGTTTAATGTCGAATTTCAAATGGCTTGACGGATTACCAATATCCCCCCCTTTTTAAATTGAAATGTCCCTCCCCCCGAATATTGTGGCGGCCTAAAACCCAAAATCTAAGTACTTCTAAAATGCTCACTTTGGAAAGTGGATTGACTTGCTGTCCAGTTTTGTAGATACTAATTTAATCCCCATCGTAATTTCTATAACGGCCATGGCCGACCTGGTCTTTCACTGAGGTCAGGCCACAATAAATCATGAAAGAAATTAATTAGTTCAGTTCTGTCATATAAAATGAGGTACAAATCTTAAATCGTCAGTTTAAAAGGAGAGCATCATGAAATTCTTATTTAAAAAGTTGCCATTATTTTGTTCCCTCCTGATTTTCAGCTCAATTCTACTTTTTTCAGTATTGGCAGGAGCTGCTCAGTTTAAAAAGCCTGTGATCGTTTCATCGACCACGCAAATTGCCGATTTTGCCAGGCAAGTAGCAGGAGACCAAGCCGTAGTCAAGAGCATTCTGGCTCCGGGGGCTGATCCTCATACCTACAATGTCACCCCCGATGACGTTCAGATCGTTCTCGGCGCCGATCTTTGCATTGAAAACGGACTTCATCTGGAGGGCAAAAACTGGATGGCTACCCTTGCAAAGGATGCACAAAAACCCTTGATTACCGCCACCAAAGGCATCCAAGTCCTTACCATCAGCGAGGGCGGCCAGTCTCTCCCCGATCCTCATTCCTGGTTCTCCCTGAAAAATGCCGTTGTATACGTCAACAATATCACCCGGGCCATCATTGCCATGGATCCGGAGCACAGTTCACATTACCAGGCCCGGGCCAAACTTTTTCTTCAGCAGTTACGGGTTCTGGACGGCTGGATCCGGGAGCAGCTCAACACGATCCCTCCCCAGCGACGGATTCTGGTGACCACCCACGATGCCTTTAACTATTTTTGCCGGGAGTACAGGTTAAATGAAAATAATGATTTTCTTTCCATCGCTCCTGTGGGATGGTCCACCGGCGCAGAAGTCGGTGCCGGCATTACCCCGGAGCGCCGACGCAAAGTGGTGGACTCCATCAGGGATTCCGGTGCTCCGGCCATCTTTGTTGAAACCACCATCAACCCCAAGCAGATCCGGGAGATCGCCAAAGAAACAGGCGTGAAAATCGGAGGAGAGCTCTACTCCGACTCCATGGGACCGGAAGACTCTGCAGGGGAAACCTATATCGGCATGATGCGGGAGAACACCCTGCTCATCGTCAATGCTTTAAAATAGGTGGCTTCCATGCGATTTTTACTCATTATTTTTGTCTGGATCTTTTTTGTCGGCGGGCTGTGGGCATACACGGCAAATCGGGATGCCTCCCTGCCTGCGGGCCCTGCCCAGGTGGCGGACCGGGAAGTGCTTACCGGAGCGTATGTACTGGAGATCACCCCCAGTTTTTCCATTGAAAAAGACCCCTTTGCCCTGGCACTGGACGATGCCCCCCAGGCCCCGGGCCTTGAGGTCCGCCTTAACGGTCAGGCCTTAACAGTAGACCCTGGCAAAATATTACGGGGGAAGGTGATCAGGATCACAGAAGGTTTTGCCCCCACCGTCGGATTCAACGAATTTTATGTCCAGGCCAGTCCCCCTATGTCCGAAATCCATTTAGACCACGGTCTCAGAGTCCGCCTGCTGGACAGAGGAGCACCTGTGGTTGACCATACGATCTGGGGCAGCCGGGGCGCCGTGGTGGCCGGGACGGTGAACTTCACTCTGGCTACTCCCAAGGAGGATGATCATGACCACTGATCCCCCTTTTGCCATTGAAGTGTCGAACCTTACCGTCAGCTACAATGCCAGACCGGCCTTACTGGATGTCAGCGTCAGAATTGAAAAAGACCAATTGGTTGGGGTCATTGGCCCCAACGGCGCAGGAAAATCCACCTTTATCAAGGCGATTCTGGGTTTTGTTAAACCGGACCTGGGTACGGTAAAAATCAAGGGTATCCATGCAAAAAACGCCAAGGGCCAAGTGGCCTATGTCCCCCAGCGTGGGGCTGTGGATTGGGATTTTCCCATCACTGTCCAGGAAGTGGCCCTCATGGGACGATATCAGCAAATCGCCTGGTACAGCTCTCCTTGCAAGAAAGACCGGGATGCTGCCATGGAAGCCCTGGACATGGTACGCATGGCCAACTTAGCCCACCGGCAGATCGGAGAGCTTTCCGGCGGCCAGCAGCAGCGGGTTTTCATGGCCCGGGCCCTGGCACAAGGCAGCGACATCCTCCTGCTGGACGAACCCTTTGCCGGGGTGGATGCAGCCACAGAGCGAGCCATTCTGGATGTACTGGAGCGCGCCAAAAAATCTGGCAAGACGCTGGTGGTGGTCCACCACGACTTGTCCACAGCCGCAGAATACTTTGACAAACTGCTTCTCATTAAACAGCGGCTCTACGCATATGGAGAACCGGATATTGTCCTCCAGGAAGACCTGCTTAGCCAAGTTTATGAAGGCAGGCTAAAAATTTTCAAGGATGTGATCAAAAAGGAGAGGAACTGATGTTTGATCTTTTTGTTGCCCCTTTGACGGAAACCTATTTTCAAAAGGCCCTGATTGGCGGCTCCATTGTAGCCATGGTGGCCGGCGTAGTGGGGTGCCTTGTGGTACTCCGACGCATGGCCTTTTTGGGCGACGCCCTCTCCCATGCCATGATCGCGGGTGTGGCTGGCGGCTACCTGGTCATGAAACTTTTCTTCGGCCTGGAGGCCCATGCCCCAGGAATGCTTTTAGGGTCCCTCATCGCCGCCGTGACCACAGTTGCCCTGATTTCCTTTGTCTCAAGAATTTCCCGGGTAAAGGAGGATACCGCCATCGGTATCATGTACACAGGTATTTTCGCTCTTGGCGTGGTTGCCGTCTCTATTTTTAGACACTACATCCATATTGATCTCATGCATTTTATCATGGGCGACATTTTGGGGGTCGCAGATACAGACCTCTGGGTTTCAGCCTTTGTAGCCGCCGGAGTCCTGAGCCTCATTCTCCTCTTTTTCCGACATTTTCAACTGTCCACCTTTGATCCAATCATGGCCGCTTCCATCGGTCTGCCCGTGGTGTTTTTGGATTACCTGTTTACCACCTGCGTCTCTCTGGTGGTGGTTTCTGCGGTGAGCATGGTGGGGGTAATTCTGGTGGTGGGGCTTCTTATTACCCCGGCGGCAACCGCCTATCTTCTCTCCGACCGCCTGGACAAGATGATGATGCTCGCAGCTCTGTTCGGGGTCACCTCGGTCATCGGAGGACTATATCTCTGCGTTTGGCTGGACTCGGCCGGAGGCGGGGCCATCATGCTTTTTTGCACCCTACAGTTCCTGGTTGTCTTGACGGTTGCACCCAAATACGGTCTGCTTGCCAGATGGATGCGACTGAGAAACCTGGTACCCCAGCAGGTGGTGGAAGATGTTCTGACCACGGTGCTGCGAAATGGGAAACCCGCCTCCCCGGACCTCATTCGCAAATATGCCGGAGAGGGAAAAGGCCTGCAAAAAGCCCTTCGACGGATGGTCCAGGACGGTTTGCTCCGGCATGAGGGCCAGGACTATTCCCTAACAGACAAGGGAGAGAAAGAAGCCAGTATCGTACTACGGGCCCATCGCCTCTGGGAAACTTATCTGAAAAGCATCGGGACCCCGGAACAAGAGGTTCATGCCACAGCCCATCAACTGGAGCATCTGGACCAGACCCAGACCCTGGCTTACCTGGATAAAAAGTTAGGCAGTCCCAAAACAGATCCTCATGGTAAAACCATTCCCACAAAATGACCCAAAGGATTGTGAAAAGGTGAAATGAGACGACTATTAAATTAATCCGGGTTGACCCAGTACTGGGCCCACGGACATCGTTCTTTGTATGGATAGCGGATCAGTTCCGTGGCAAGAACACGAAAATCCTTGTGTCTGATGGTGAAATAGGAAACCACCTTTTTTCCTTTCAAGTCCCTCAACCCCATGGCAACATACAGGGTCCGGTACTGACCTTGAACATCGCACTTTACGGTCCCGGTAAGAATGGTGATATCCAGTTCTTTGGTAACATTGAAAAAATTCACCATGGCTACGGTAAAATTTTTTCCCTTAAAATGTTTTTCAGCATCTGTCCGGGTGAGCTCGCATTGAATAAAATTTTTAAATCCGGCCCTTAATTCATAAAAGTCCTGTTCTGCCTGGCCGGTGCCGGCAACCGTTAAAAAAAGTATAAGTATGACGCCGCAGATTTTTGTTCTCTTATCCATTTTATCCATTTACAGGTTGTGCCGCAGTTTCTTTTTCAGATTTGATCAAATCTTTTATGGTCTGTTGAAGGCGGTTCAATGCCATAGGTTTAACCGTAACCGTCCCTGCCCCTGAAAATTTCGACAGATATTGCCGCTTGAGCTTTTTGTTATTATAACCGGTTTCCACAAGTATAGGTATTTTGTGATCAATCTTAAGCAATTTATCAACAAAAGCCTCGGAGCCCATGCCAGGTATATCGTAATTCACAATGATCATTTTGAATTTTTCAGGCTGATTTCTGAATATTCCCAAAGCCACTTCAGGATCTCCTGAGATCATACCGATATACCCCATACGCTTGACCACATTATCGATGAGTTCACTGCGTTTGTTGTTTTGGTCCAGTACGAGAATATGTCCCCGGCCGGCTATAATCCAGGCCTGTGTATCCGACACATCATTGGTGTCAAAAACGCGGCTGCCTTTCATTGACCAGGTTGTATGATTATAGGGATGGACATTTACCACATCAATTTCATAGACTTTTGAAGCAATAAACAAATCGTTTTCATTATCAGGAACCTTGACAATGAAACCTTTATCCTGGGCAACGTACCGGCGCAGCCACCTGCGGTATTCAGGATGATCCCCGGTAAGCACCAGCATCTTTAAACCCGCATGGGAACGCACCTGAAAAGAATGATAAATCATGGGGGTTCTGGCATAGTCTTCCTGGTTTTCCATGTAGTTTTCCTCGACAAATTCCACCATGAAATCCCTGGCCTGACAGGGCATTGCCGATGCAATCAAGACAAACATCAAGATAAAATAACGTGTCATAGCTGTCGTTCCTAAAGTTCTTGGAGGTCAGATAATAACACTATCGGCATGAAACCCGAAATTCTTGATTGTACCTGGGCATGAATATTTCGAGCTTGATTTTATGGCAGCGTTTTGGACAAAACAAACAGCAGACTGTAAAGAATAGTTAATACCAGCACAAGACGTCGGTGATCTGTGCTGCGTCGGCCCCGGTAACGGGAAAGCAAAAGACCGGCAGCATTGATCAGGGCACCGGCACCCAGCACATAAACAAGGAATTGGACATAGTCCTGATCCCAGTAACGCCTTAATTGAAGCTGGTAGAAACGGTCAAAAAATGTTTCAAATTCGGGTTGGGCCCTGTGAAAAATCAGGATGGCGCTAATTAATCCTGCACAGGCAGCGATATTCATCCAGATAAAAACAAGCCTGAAAAAGTCAGTGGATTTTCGTCTGTCTGATTGTTGTTTCTTTTCCGGCATACCGTCGAAAATGAAGCTGAATTACAAACTTAAATCGTTTTGCGGGCTGGCCGTATTTTGCATAAAGTCCCTTATATGGGCATTGGCCTTGAACCTGCGCGTAATCATTTCAATAATCTCCTCGGCACTGGTCTCTATGGGTTTATTGCTCACATTGATCATAGAATATCCCTTGGTAATAAAATATTTCTGGGCGTTTTCAATCTCCTTTTCAATTTCATCCTTTCCGGAATAGGCGTAAATATCCTTTGCCCCCAGGCTCTCCTGGCGCATTCTCCTGTGTGCCTGCAGCTGTACCTGGTTGATGTTCAGCGCAAACACCCGGCGCCGGTCCACAAGATCCAGGCTCTGGGGCATGGGAACGCCTGGAACAAAGGGGATATTAGCTACTTTCCAGCCTAAAACGCTCATATACATCGACAAAGGCGTTTTTCCGGCTCTGGACAGTCCTATCAACACAATTTCAGCTTCACCTATACTCTCCGGATTCAAACCGTCATCATGGGTCAGGGCAAAATCAATGGCAGACACCTGCTCTAAGTTCACCAAGTGAATCTCCCTGTAAAGCCCCGGGGTTTCCAGAGGTTTACAGTCAAGAAATGTTTCTATTTTTGAAATAATGGGACCCATCAGATCAATGGTGACAATATGATGGTCCATGCCCTGGCGCGTAAGGTATCTGCGAAGATTTGAATCAACAAGGGTATGAACAATAATACTTTCAATATCTTTGGCCTTATCGATGAGATCATCGACCTGGCTTTCCGTACGTATCCTGGGAACTTTTACAACAGTGATCTGGGAATCGGGGAACTGTACAAGGGTGGATTCCACGAGATGAAAGGCGTTGACGCCCTCACCGCAGGAGGCAATGTATATCATCTGGAATTTGCCGGATCCAAGCATGTCTTTCATAAATAAGGCCTTTATCCTGTAAGAGTTTTACGTTATAAAACACCCATACATAAACCTGAAACAAGAGTCAATTAAATATTATGGGCCACCAGGACAGAAGGCGTTATTCAAAAAAACACCCCGGTGCGCAACTCAATAAGACGCTTGCCCAATCCATTCTGCGAGCAAGCAGCAACGGCATACTTGCATGCGCAAGTGCCCATCGCCTTGCAAAGGCACAAAATTATTTGCCAAAGGAGATCGGGATACAAGCGGATTTACTTGAACTGCGCATCGCACAATGCCAACTCGGTCTTTTCGGATCCGGCCAGGGAAAGAAAAATTTCAATCCCGATGCCGGCATTACGCCGGAATTAAAGGAGAGGATATTCGATGCCCAGTCCGACGGAATAATTGACTGTAAGACCTGCTGGCAGATTGCAAAGGAGTTTAAAATTTCCAGAATAAATATGGGGTCTGTTTGTGAACGGCTCGAGATCAGGATCAAGCCCTGCCAGTTAGGTGTATTCTAAAATTATTTAGATTTAATCAGGTCGTCTTGCGGTTCGGCACTTTGTTAAGTGCCTTTTTTCTTCGACGTTGCTTCTGCTTTTTCAACCGGGCCAATTTCCGAGTTGTGGCATCGGGCATCCCGGATTTTAGCTGTTCAATTTTTTCCACCAGAGATCGCAGGGCCATAAACCGGTTCAGATGCTGGGATCTGTATTTCCCAAATTTTACGCTTATTTGAGTGGGCAAATGGGTTAAAAATACGGCACAGGACGATTTATTAACCTTTTGGCCGCCACGGCCCGAGGATTTTATAAATTTCTCCAGAATATCTTTTTTGTAAATACCCAAATGATCCATTTTTTTTTCAAGCGCTCTTACTTTTTCTATATTAGGACCGGGCATAAGGATTCCAGCAGCTTTTTTTTAGATGGTAGTGTTTTGTGTTTAGAGCCTGTTTAAAAATTAGTGGATCGAAGCGAAATATCATGAGAATGAGAACCAATTTTCATGTGATTGCAGCCGATTCATCTATTTTTAAACAGGCTCTTAAAGGTCATGGGAAATATTAAAATCCCCAAATAGGGCGATGGCCCTAAGTCACAGATATATTTGACTTTAAAACCTTTCCAATTTTATCAGAAATCTCATTTAGAGAAAGTGGTTTGGATAACACAGCCCTTATACCTATTTGCGCCATCATATCCAAAGTAATGTCATCGCTAAATCCAGTACAAAGAAAAACAGGGATATCCGGGCGGACCGCCTTTATGTTTTTTGTCAGACAATCGCCATTCATATGCGGCATATACAAATCCGTAATCACAAGGTCATACGTTGAGGGTTCTTTTTTAAAACGTGCCAAGGCGGCCAAAGAATCCCTCATGGTTGTGGTGCGACACCCTAAGCGGTTCAGCATGGATTTTGCTACTTTGAGAATGATATCTTCATCATCCACAAAAAGGATATGAATTTGATACTCAATGTCGGTTCCCTCATTCAGGGCAGGCGTGTAAAGCCGTGAAGCAACACTTTTCTTCATCAGTTCGGGAAAATATAACCTGAATTCACTTCCCTCGCCCAATCGGCTTTGCACCTTTATGCCGCCATTCATATCTTTAACAATACCATAAACCACAGACAGCCCCATGCCGGTTCCATCTTCATCGCCCCTGGTGGTATAAAACGGTTCAAAGATATGGTTCATAACCTCTTTTGACATACCAACCCCTGTATCTGAAACGCTTAAACAAATATAATTTCCCGGCTTGACCCCGCCGTTGGAATCGGATTGGGAGACATTTACAGGCATCAATGAAATCTTGATAACACCGCCTGTCTTGTCCATGGCATGTACCCCATTGCTAACCAAATTCATTATGATCTGGTGCAGTTGGGTGGTATCCGCAATAACAGGCGGACAGCTTGGATCCATAACTTCTTTTATTGAAATGTTGCGTGGAATACCCGACTTCATGAGCTTAAGCACAGTATTTACACAACTTTGTATCTGTAACGGCTGTCTTTCAATTTTTTTATGACGGGAAAAATTGAAAATCTGCCGGACAAGTTCTTTTGCCTGAAGAGCACTTTCATAAAGCTGCGTCAGACATTCTTTGGTTTTATTGTCATAAGCAGCGTTGTTAAGAAGCAAAATCTCTGCATTTCCGAGGATGGGAACCAGCATATTGTTAAAATCATGGGCTATGCCACCAGCCAGGATACCAAGGGATTCGAGTTTCTGGGCCTGGGCCTTTTTTTCTTTGATCTGGCTCTCATTGGAAATATTCTGCTGTACACCTACATAATTGGTAATGGCACCATTTTTATCCCTGACCGAAGATATGGTAATGTCAATTACATAAAAAGAGTTGTCTTTTCGTTTAAACTCAGCAGGGCCGTTCCAAACCCGCCCGGAACTGATGGTGGCCCGCAGGTTAATATTAAACTGGCTGTCATGTTTGCTGCTTCTAAACATGTTGATATCCTTGCCAATACACTCTTCTCTGGAAAATCCGGTTAGGCGCTCAAATGCGGGATTGAGATACTCAATAATCCCTTCGCAATTTGTAATGTAAACCATTTCAGGACATTGCTCGGCTGCGGTGAGCAGCAATTTTCTCTCATTTTCAATTTTTTGATTGATTACGGCCGCCAAGTCGCCAGGTGTAGCGCCGCAACTTGTATCAAATATTCGGAAACTTTTAAGTGTGGCAATGTCTTGTTTCAGGGAAGCATTTTCAAGCTCAAGCTCTTCTATTCGTTGTACAAAACTATTGTGTGACGCTTTTTGAGACATGCTCCTCCTGAGAAAAGAAACAGCGTTTGGTTAATAATTTAATGAAATTATATTAAATTTTTATCTATTCTTATCTAAAAATATAATGGTTTGACAAGAAATTTTTCACAGAATTACGAATTTAAGCGATTTGGGTATGATGCCAGAAACTGATATAACAGCCATGGGCTGACCTAGTCTATCAACACCCACGTTCAACCCACAACAAAACATGAAAGTAACTTAATAACTTATTTGGACTTTCATATAAACCACAATGAATGGTATATTATCCTGGATTTGGTTTCGACCTAAAAAAAGAAACGGAGGTTAAGGAGTTGTATTCAAAAATTGTAATTTTAGATTTTCCACCGAGATCCGCCCAAAGACCCATTGTCTGCCAGCTGGTTAAAAAATATGACATCATGTTTAATATCCTGAAAGCACGCATCTCTTCAAAAAAAGAAGGTCATATGGTGCTTGAAATATCTTGTGCCGGAAAAGCTGCGTTTAACAAAGGGATCACTTATTTAAAAGAACAGGGAGTAAGTGTATCCACGCCCGAACATAAAATTTTTAAAAATGAAGAAATATGCACCCATTGCGGTGCATGTACCGCGGTTTGTCCCACAGATGCCCTGTACATAAAACGCCCTGAAATGGAAGTGATCTTTGACCGGGAAAAATGCAGTCTGTGTGAGCGCTGCCTTCTGACCTGCCCCGTCCGGGCCATGGGTCTGTTCAGTGATGATTTAAAAGAAACAGCCTGATGTCTGATTCACCGGTTGTAGCCGTGGCCCTGAGCGGCGGAATAGACTCTCTGGTGGCAGGGTTTCTTATTAAACAGCGCTTTAAAAAAGTGTTCGGCGTTCATTTTACCACCGGCTATGAAAAGGGTTTGCCGGACGTATCTGCCCTATCCTCCATTTTTGGGTCTCCCGTGCATACCATTGATTTGTCCCGGGAATTTGAGACCCGAGTGGTTGATTATTTTGTATCAACCTACATGGCCGGAAAAACACCTAACCCATGCATTGTCTGCAATATGCAGATAAAATTTAAAGCATTGTTGAAGCATGCACAAAAGCTTGGGGCGGATCTGATGGCAACAGGCCACTATGCAACGGTGGTCAACAGGCATACCCCCGGCAGAGAAGAAATTGGACAGGCATGGCTTGAAAGGGGGGCTGACCTTAGTAAAGACCAGTCCTATTTTCTATCCATGCTTTCCCCTAAAATTTTAGACAGATTGGTGTTTCCCCTGGCCGATTTTGCCAAAAGCCAGGTCCGGGAATTTGCCGGACAACACAACCTTGTACCGGTTGTGCCGAATGAAAGCCAGGATATCTGCTTTTTGCCGGACAAAAATCATGGGGCGTTTATTATCGCCAAAACAAAAATGCCCCCAGCCCCCGGACCCGTGGTTGACGGCCAGGACAGAATCGTGGGCTCCCATCAGGGGCTTCACCAATTCACGGTTGGTCAGCGCAGGGGGATAAATATTCCGGGTCCTGCACCCTATTATGTAAAAAAAATTGACATGAACACCAATACCCTTCATGTGTGTTTTAAATCAGATCTTGCCCAAAAACGGATGAAAATTGAGCAGATGGTCTGGAATTATCCTAAAAAGGAAAACATAAAGGATCTGACTGTTCAAATCCGGTACGGCCACAAGGCAGCCCCTGCCGGCCTTGACTGGGATGGCACATGTGGCATTGTAACATTTGACACGCCCCAAAATGCGGTAACGCCCGGACAAGCCGCAGTATTCTATCAAGAAAACCGCGTATTAGGTGCAGGTTTGATTTCAGGAAACCAATGAACAAAACGACATTTTATATCGAAAGCCTTGGCTGTAAAGTCAATCAATATGAATCAGACGGCATTGCTGCCCAGCTTGAAGCCCATGGCTTTTCAAGGGCTGGTAAGGGCCACTCTGCGGATATTTGCATTGTCAACACCTGTGCGGTGACCTCCAGGGCCGGCATGCAGTCCCGCCAGGAAACCAGAAAACTGATCCGTGAACACCCCGATGCTAGAGTAATTGTCACCGGATGCCATGCACAGACAGATCCGGAACAGTTTAAGAAAATTTCAGGGGTGGATCTCATTGTCTGCCACCAGGACAAACCGCTGATCCCCGCATATCTTACCCGGGAATCTCCTGAAAAAAATTTATTTGAATTCAGAAAACCTGAATACGGTAAATCGGCATGCTTTGTGGGATTTGGTGAATCTGACCGGCCCGTATCCGGCAAAATGACCCGGGCCTATTTAAAAATCCAGGACGGGTGCAATCAGTTTTGCACCTATTGCATTATCCCCTATGCCAGGGGGGCATCCGTATCCATGCCTTTTGACCAGGTCATGGCCCATGTTTCGAGCTTAAACAGGCAGGGGTTCAACGAGGTGATTCTCACAGGCATTCACACCGGTTTGTATGGTCTTGATTTAAAGCCTGAAACCTCTTTAACGCAACTTGTAAAAAAACTCGATGAAGAACGTCCGGTGAATCAAATAAGAATTTCCTCCATTGAGCCCAATGAAATAACGGATGATCTCATTCAGTTGGCGCGTCCCGGACATATTTTATGCGATCATTTCCATATCCCTCTCCAGGCGGGGGACAATGATGTGCTAACCCGTATGAAGCGGCCCTATTCAGTTGAACAGTTTTCAAAAATCATCCACAGCATCCACGAGATCCTTCCCCATGCCGGTATAGGCCTTGATGTGATTATGGGGTTTCCCGGTGAAACAGAAAAGGCCTTTGAAAATACATACAAACTTGTGGCGTCCCTACCCGTATCCTACCTTCATGTATTCCCCTATTCACCAAGACAAGGGACCCCGGCATGGCATTTCACCCCAAAGGTACCGTCGGATACGGCAAAAAAAAGGGCTGCGCTGATGCGCGAGCTT
>Ga0193964_1000341_pt1 | contig 23122 bp, 14 predicted proteins | sample FB_7_MG_FD_140323 | JGI IMG/M metagenome (GOLD analysis project Ga0193964, IMG submission 140323) | Microbial mat bacterial communities from the Broadkill River, Lewes, Delaware, United States - FB_7_MG | ecosystem: Environmental > Aquatic > Freshwater > River > Microbial mats | place: USA... | reverse complement strand
TGACTCCCATATCTATAATCCATAATTTCTCCCTTTTTTGATATTATATCAAGTCCAGAGGATAGCAGATAAATCTGTCCGTCTTTAAGACGGAGGTTTTAACCTTTTTGGGGACTAATAAAGATTTACAAATAGATGATAGAAAAAATAGAGTAGTAATACACACATTTAGGCATACCTTTGCTTCTCATCTTGCCATCAATGGCACACCCATTTTTACCATTCAAAAGCTTATGAACCACAAAGATATTAAAATGACTATGCGTTATGCCAAACTAGCTCCTGATAGTGGTATGGATATGGTGAAAGCGTTATATACAATATAGTTAGAATATCTAAGTACTTTTAATGATATTCCACACCAAAAGTCAAGGCAATTTTTAAAAAAATCTAATTCCATTCAAACTTTTTCACCTCAAGCTACAATCTCAACTATATTTTTTATAATATAACTGTCTCATGAAATCTTATCTGATTGTAAAATTCGAGTTAAGGGAAAAAATATAACAAGCAAAATCATAAAAAAGGCAGGATTAATTAGTATTTAGAGTTGTAAATAGGTGTTGTTTTTTATATCTGACACAGAATATTTAATGGTCTATAATCTTATATCTTATTAATTCTTGCTCTTTTCTATTATAAATTATAACTTGTTTTTTATTATATAAGTTTTTTATAGGCACTTCTATAAATGTCATTTTTTTAATTACCCTACTAGTTATACCTTTAATATTATTATATTTAAAAGGTTTTTGATTTTCTGGAATATTTTTAACAATAATTAATAAAGTTTTATTTTTTTTGTATTGTCTTCTTTTAATCTCTCCATTTTTATAAACAGTTCCACCATTTTTATTTTGAGTTGCAAAAAGTTCAAGAGGAATAAAGTCAGCATAACAATTATCGAAGTATTGATTAATTATTTTATTTATTTCTTCTATTGATAGTTTTTTAGATATATTTTTGGCACACAAGTTTATATTTAAAAAAAATATTAGTGTAATTAAGATAACTTTCATTTTTCTTCTCCCTTTAATATTATAATAGTACAATATTGTAAATTAAGATAAAGTGTTAAATATGAGATTATTATCACTAGTGTGGATTTTATTGATTATAGTTGGTTGTACTACACAACCAACTATTAAAAAAAATTTTGTTGCATTAACTATTGGAAATCAAAATTATGCATCTAAAAGTACTTTACAAAATGCTTTAAATGATGTCAAGGCAGTAAATGAAACTTTAGAAAAATTGGGCTTTGATATTATCTCTGATATTGATGTTACAAATAAGAGATTTACTCAATTATTGGCAAAATTTAAATCAAAAATAGATGAGAACACTACAACATTTTTCTATTTTTCAGGTCATGGTAACATCATCAAATACAATAGTAATGAAGTCTTTTTTGTTATGTCGGATAGTGATAAAAATAGCCTAGTGAGTATTTATAAACTCTATAATACTCTTAATAAAGCTAAAGGGAAAAACAATATTATCTGTGTAGATTCATGTAGAAGCTATATATATGATAAAGATGATTCTTATAGTTTTTATAAAGGTAATAATACATTGAATATAAGTCCCATTGTAAAAACATCTTTTGATAAGAATTATCCTAGTAAACTACCGAATGAAACTATTATTTCCTATGCTACTTTAGTAAATAATCCTGCAAGTTCTTTTGGTAAGCATGATAAAAAATTAAGTCCTTACTCTTATTATCTCAAAAAATATTTAGGTTATGAGTTAAATATTATAAAAATTTTCCAAAGTATAGAAGATAATATCAAAGAAGACTTTAATGGTACACAAAAAAGTAAATCTATACCTAATATAACAAAGGATTTAATACTTCAAAAAGAAGGGGCTATGGATTTTTTTGATCCATTATAAAAAGGATGTGTCATGATAAAAAAAATAATGTTTTTTATAATTTTAACACTATATCTTGTGGCTGAAGAAAAACTAGAGCCTAGATTTAATTTAAAGAGTGGAATATCATATACCTCTTATGTAATTGATGTAACTTCAAGTAATTTAAATCGGGCAATTAATTATAGAGTTTTAGAAAGTAAATTAGGACTTTCCTATAGTTGGGAGAAAGGGAGTATAGGTCTATATTCCCAATTTCTTTTAGATTCATACAAGAGTAGTAATATGACTCTTTATACAAGAGATACTCCTCTTAATGATATAGCATCTATTAATCGAGAAAATTTTTATTTTTATACAAATTATAAATTTAGTAAATATTTCTTAATAAATTTAATATATAGATATAATCAGCTTGAATCAAATTATTTATATAATAGTGGAGACTATTCTTACAAACCTCATTTTAATTATAAAACAAATGGCTTAGGAGTATCTTTACAATATAATATCCCAATATCAACCGATACAATAAAGTTAAAAGCTTATCAAAAAGCCTCTTTAGGATTAAGTGTAGGTTTACTATACTCCAAAGCTAATGTAAATATATTTGAAGAGCTTAATAGTGTTAATTATGATATGTTTATTAATGATACATCAAATGCATTAGGAGTTAAATTATCAGTAGGATATAATTTAACATGGGATAATATAACTTTTCAAGTTTTTGGTGATTGGTATCAGTATAATTTTGATAAACTTTCTATTAAATCTAATAAGATAAAAACAAATATTCATGAACAAGCTTCTTTAAAAGAGAATACTTATTCCATTGGATTTAAAATAAATTATCGACCTAGATTTTATTAAAAATTGAAGTATCTTTGAAGACTTCATATGTAATATTATAACTATTATCATCTATATTTCTAAGATTTTCATTAATCCATAGGTAATAGCTTGATAATAATAATGAGTGTAAATCAATCATATATTTATTGGTGTACATTACATTTTTATTAAAATAAATATTTTCTACACTTTGATAAAAATTAAAAGATGTTTCATATCTAGGAACAGTTATTGTCTTAGTATTGATTAAAGATATTTCATTATTCCCATAAGCATACAATTTAGTTTTTAAGATATTAACAATTTTTTCTGCATTTATATCCTCTATAGATGAGAGTAGTTGCAGTGTTCCATTAGTTGGTTGATAGATACTAATTGCATCAGAAGTTGCACTTGTTATATAAACATATCCATCATACTCATCCATATAAGCTTTTTGATTTGTACCTATACTATTAAGTATATAGCGTGTTTTCTCTTGTATATTTAATATATCATTCAGTGAATAGACTTTTAAGATAAGTTGATTATTACTAAACTCAAAGGCATAGGCTTCATTTTTTGCATCAATTGCTTGATTAAACTTAGGGATAGTAGTATAGACTTTTAGCTCTTGAAGATTATTTTTATCACTTGTATTCATGATGATAAGTTTTGTATCTTGGAGTTGATTATTACTCGTTGTATATTGTCTCAAAAGAAGCTTAGTACCAATTTTTCCAATAACATAAGAGTAAGAGTAGTTATTCAATATGTTAGAAACAATTTTAGCTTCAGTGGATTTAGAGACATCAATAGTCACAATAGCTCTATTATCTCCAAGAGTAAACTCTTTTTGGAAAATGTAAACTCTTGCGTTATCAATATCCAAGTAAAGATCATAATCACCATGCTCAAGATAAATATGGCTTACTGTCTCCTCTTTATAAATATCATAAATCAAAAAGATATTCTCTTGGACTAGATAGGCAAATTGATCACGGTGTTTGATTTGAGATGTCTCTAGCTCAAATGAACATAAATTTGTTACACCACACCCTGTACCATTACGATCAAACTCTTTTATTACTTTTGTATTAAAGATATCTTTGATATATTGTGTATTTTGAGGTGTGTTATCAAGAATCTTTTTGATGATATCGGCGTATTCTTTTTTCAATGTGTATGAAAGTTTATCTTTATCGTTTTCAGGATCAAAAATAATGATATCCGATGCATCAATCTCTTTGTCCCCATTGAGTTCATTTTGTTCTGAAGCGATTAATGTTTGTGCTATTTTATCAAGTTGAGATGATAAATTCTCCTTACTGTAGTTGTTTTTAATATGATACACTCCATAGAGATACATGATCTCACTTAGTGCTGTGACACGTACAACACTTGAAGTGTTTTTAATCCAATCTTTTTTGATAATAAGCCTTGCTACACCTTTATTGGTAGTATTGTAGTCATCTTTTATACCATCTTTGTCATAGTCAAAGTCAGTCGTGTTACCACCTGTAATTTGATAAATATAAAATGAACCTAATTCCAATTTGTCACTTTTTAGATCAAAGTTTCCTATAGAGTCTGTGGTATAGGTATCGATAATTTTTAATGAGCCATCATCTTCTATTTTAATAAGCTTAACTGTTGAATAAGCAAGTCGTCCAAGCTCTACTTTGGCTATATTATCAGCATCTGTTACTTCAATTAGAACATCTTGTGAGACCCTATCAAACTCATTTTCAGCTGTTACTCTTAAATTAAAGATCCTCACACTATGTAACTGTTTTGCTAAGATCAGTTCACCACTTTCTCGTAATTTAAAATACTCTGACCCCTCGCCACTTAAAGTAAGTCCTTTAAACTCTCCATGCCCTTTATCAAAGGATATAGTGCCAATACTATTTTGAATATATGTTTTAATTGATATAGCCTCTTTAAACGGTTCAATAGTTGGTGGATTATCATTTTCATCTTCAACAGTGATTAAAAATCTATTACTTACTGTATTCCCTGCTAAGTCTGTAACTGATATATTGATATCATAGACATTATCTCTATCATAATCCAATGCAAATTCAAAATTAGGTCTATCTAAAAACTCAATTTTTCCTTGTGCATTAATCTTAATTTGTCTTGCATCAATGCCTGAGACTTCAAACTTAAAGCCATCTATATTGTTTTCTTCGAGAGTGACTACATCAATAATGGTACGGTTATTCTCTTTGACTGAAATATTATCAGGCATTTTAAAGATAGGAACTGTTGTATCTTTAATTATCATAAGAGCGATAGGTTCACTTCTTCGACCATTCTCATACCCGACTGTGATACTATGTTCCACTTTACGATCACCATCTAAAATTTTTTTAGCAATATTAACATTGGTATCATTTGCCTCTTGAGTAAAGTTGTTATCAATATAGATATTAAGACCTTTTTGAGTTGTTAAATTGATTGTATAGTCATCTTCATTTGTATAAATAGTATTTGGATTAAGAGTTGGTATTTCCAAAGCTTTCTCATATTCAGAATTTTGACTTTGAACTGTGATATTGAGTGTAGCAATATTGCTAATACCAATTGGGTTGTCTGTTTGAATATAAAAAAAATATTGATTTTTAGTACGATAATCAAGAGCTTTGTTCAAAGTAATTTTACCATCATTAGATATATTAAAATAATCTTTATATTGAATATCAGGACTCTCTTCTATCATTTTAATCTCATTAATATTAATATTGTTTTCCAATATCTTAACTTGACCAACTACACTATCAATAGCTTGGTTATCAACAATAGTAATATTGATTTCATTTTGCAGATACGGAATACCTGAATGTTTAATAAAATAATCTTTGATTTTCTCTATACTAACGGGTGTTTTATCAAAAGTTGATTTAATATATTCTTCAAGTTCATTAATTGTATAGTTATCAATTGAAGTAAGTGTCACTTTTTGACTTATTTCCTCTTTTATATTGATTTTATCCTCTATGTTTCCATCATCATCCAAGGAAAGAATTAACATAGCTAACTTAAGTAGTTTTTCACTATCAAAAATACTCTCATCTAAATTAAGTAAATCTTGAAGAAGTACAGTTTGATTATTACTATATGTATCTAGGTGACCTATTTTTAATGTTCCTAGATAAAAATCAATATTTCCTTTGTTGCAAGTGGCTACACCATCTTTTCCATTATCTTTTTTCGTCGAACTATAAGTAGTATTACAAGAATATTGAATACCATTAATTGGTGCATTCATAAAATGTAAATAATGATTTTCTGTTGGTTCAATATTTGTTCCTCCATCACACGAATTGAAAGCTAGGGATAATAAACTAATTATAAATATCATTTTGAGTCTTCGCATCTACACTCCTTTTAATTCAAAACTGATTGATTATAATCAATACTCGCTTATAACTATGTCTAAGTATGATAAAATTTATATAAATTTTCAATAGTTAGGAGTATATATGCTTAATTTAATAATAAAGTTTTTTTTTATTTATATGATTTTTATTTTAACAAACTGTGGTGGAGGTAGTAATTTCACAAGTGATAATATAGAAAGTACTTCTACAATAGTTAAAAATAATACGAATGATAATAATGTAGAAAATGTTGATACCCCCAAATCTTTTGGTGCTATAGAAACTTCAAATAAAATTCTTCGTAAAATACCTATAGCATATATGCCTTCAGGTAGCTACTTACCTAGTAGTGTTGATTTATCATCAAACATGCCATCTGTAGGAAATCAAGGGGTACAAAATTCATGTGTAGGGTGGGCAGTAGGTTATTATCTTAAAAGTTACCATGAACATATTGAAAATAATAATATTTATGGTGTAAATGCTAACTATACCAATCGATACAGTCCATCTTTTATCTATAATATAATAAAAATTGACAATTGTTCAAGTGGTTCAAATATTATTGAAGCCCTAAAGCTGGTTAAAAATACTGGTGCCGTATTATGGGATGAGATGCCATATAATCAAAATGAATGTAATATTATTCCATCAGTAAAAGCCTTAGAAGATGCAAAGTGTTCTAAAATTTTAGATTTTAAAACACTTTATATAGATACAAGTTACTTTACTATGAATATGAAGTATTATCTATCTCAAAAAACACCTATTATTGTTGCTATTAAACCCTATAAAAGTTTTATGGAGCCATCAAAATATGATGGAGAGTATTTTTATAAAGTTTTTGATAAAAATGAACAGTATAATATGCTTCATTCGATATTGGTAGTAGGATATGATGATAATAAAAAGGCATTTAAAATTATAAATTCATGGGGGAAAAAATGGGGGAATAGTGGATATTTATGGATTGATTATGAAGTTTTTGAAAAAATAGTCTTAGAGTCTTATATTGCAATTGATGAATTTAATAATTGTCAAATTGATAATGAACCACCAATTAGTAATGCAGGTGATGATATTGTATCCAATTATGGTATACCTATTTTTTTGGATGGTAGTAAAAGTCATTCAAAAGATGGAAAAATAGTTAAGTATGAATGGATGGATTATCAAGGTAATCTATTAAGTAATGATTTTATTTTTTCTAAATATGATTTTGCTATTGGTACTCATACTATTACTTTAACTGTTACAGATAATTTTGGTCAACAAAGTAGCGATGAAATAGTAATTACTATTAATAAATCACAAAACAGCTCATTTGTTGCCATAGCATTTGATGATAAAACAGCCAAAAATGAATTTCTTTCAATAAACTATATGGGTAAAATAGAAGTTTTAAATAGCTTTAGATTTGATAGTATCTATTGGAATGCCAGTACATTTACTGTAAGTTCTAAGTATGCTTATCTATTATCAGATACTTTACTGTATAAATTTGATATTAGTACAGGTCAAATATTATCTACGGTAACTATTGATAGTGATAAAATTTTACAATCATTTAAAGCTATCTCTGATAAATACTTAATTGCTATCTCATACAATAATAAAACAGAAAAAAATGAACTACTCTCAATTAACTCTGACACAGGTAAAGTAAAAGTCTTAAATCAATTTAAGTTTAATAGTGATAGTTGGAGTATGGGAACTTTTATTGTAAGTGATAATTATGCTTATGTAATATCAAATACTTTACTCTACAAATTTGATAATACTACAGGTCAAATACTCTCTACAACTTCTATTGATATCAATAAATCTTTACAAGCTTTTAAAGCTGTATCAGATGAATATTTAATTGCAATGTCATATAATGAAGAGACTACTAATAATGAATTACTTTCTATCGAATCTAATACAGGGAAAACAACAGTTTTAAATAGTCTTAAATTTGATTCTAGGGGATGGTATGCAAATACATTTACAGTAAGTGAAAATTATGTTTATGCTTTGTCATCTAATAATAAAATTTATCAGTTTGATATTAATACAGGTCAAATAATATCTAAGACTCCTATAGATAATCATAGTATCCAATCAATGGAAGGATTAAAATAATGGAAAAAAAATATATTAAATATCTATTATTTTTTATAATACTTTTAACAGCTTGTAGTGATAAAACTAGCAGTGATAGTGATAATAATGATGATAACAATAACAAAATTGAACATTATGGAGCAGTCCTTACACCAAAAGAGGTACTTGATACTATTCCACTCTATAAACCAACCTCAGGATATAGTGCTACTGAACTTGCATCATCTGCTGATTTATCATCAGATATGCCTCCTATTCGAGATCAAGGAAGTCAGGACTCTTGTGTAGGATGGGCAGTGGGATATTATCTTAAGAGCTATCAAGAACATATTGAAAGTGGTAATACTTATGGAATAGATGGAGATTATTCAGGTACTTATAGCCCTGCTTTTATCTTTAATTCTATTAAAATAAAAAAAGATAGTTGTGCTGATGGTTCACATCTAGCAAAAGGTTTAAAAATGCTTGAAAATGTTGGGGTAGCAAGTTGGAATCTTATGCCCTACAATCAAAATATTTGTAGTGCATCTCCCTCCTCAGAAGCATTACAATTAGCAAATTGTGCCAAAATTTCAGAAGTTCAAACACTTATACCTTATGGTGGTGATATAAGTGATGATGTTATCTTTACTATTAAAAATTTTATAGCCAAAGAACATAATCCTATCCCTATTGGACTAGCAATCTATAAAGGTTTTGAAAAAGGTTATCATGCTATTAAACATAATGAACATTTTTACCAACACTTTAAAAATGAATCAGTCAAGGGTTTTCATGCAGTCCTTGTCGTGGGATATGATGAAAGTAAAAAAGCTTTTAAAATTATAAATTCACAAGGTAAAAATTGGGGGAATAGTGGTTATCTTTGGATAGAGTACAATGATTTTAAAAAGATTGTAAGAGAAGCCTATGTAACCATAGATGCACCTACTCCAAGTGAATGCCCTATTGAAAGTGCAAATAACCTACCGACCGTAGATGCTGGAGAGAATAAAGGTATTAAACTTAATCAACCCATTACCCTTAATGCAACAGCCACAGATAGTGATGGTAATATAAAAAGCTATAACTGGTATGAGAACAATCAACTCATCTCTATCAAGCAATCTTTTGACTATGAACCTAAAACTTTAGGAGTACATACTCTTACACTAGAAGTCATAGACAATGAAAATGCCAAAGCTAGTGATACTATTATTATTACGGCTTTTGCCAATCAAGTACCAAGTGTAGATGCTGGAGAAAACCAAAATGTAATAATTAATCAATCTGTTACTTTAACTGCAAATGCAACTGATAACGATGGTAATATTGTAAGCTATAGTTGGACTGAAAATAATAAAGTCTTATCTCAACAATCCTCTTTTGACTATACACCTACTACATTAGAAGAACACACTCTTACAGTTACTGTCACAGATAATGACAATGCTACAGCAAGTGATAGTATTACTATTAGCACTATAGCAGAAGCTGATACTACTTCCCCTACACTAAAGATTACTGATAATATCTTAGGAGATGTAGGAGTCACTTTAATTGATAAAGAATGGCAGTCAAATGGTGTTACCTTTAATTTAGACTTCTCAGAAGAGGTTACAGGGTTTGATAATAGTGATATAACTGTCACCAATGGAACAAAATCCAACTTTAGAGGTAGTGGTAAAAACTATCAAATAGATGTCACTCCACCTACACACTCTACGACACCTATCACTATCTTAGTAGCTTCAGATAAAGCAACTGATAGCAGTGGTAATGGCAATCAAGCATCAGATAGTAACCAAAGTGTCAATACGGTAAAAGCCTTTATTACTACTTGGGATACAACTAAAGAGGGAAATACTTCATTGAATCAAGTTAAAATAACTACCAATCCTAATTATACCTACAATTATACAATTGATTGGGGGGATGGAGGTATTGATAATAATGTAGATGGTAATATTACACATACTTATCAGAAAGAAGGAAACTATACTGTCGCTATTACTGGTAACTTTCCTAATATTTATTTTGGAGACTTTTTTTCTTTCAACAATAAGTATGATAATGAAAAAATAATCTATATTGAACAATGGGGAACTCAACCATGGAAATCTATGGAAAGCAGTTTTGCCAATTGTTACAATGTACAAGGAAAATTTAAAGACACTCCTAGACTCTTATATGTTACAAGTATGAAATGGATGTTTGGATATGCAAAACTCTTTAATAGTAATATTAATAACTGGAATACATCCAAAGTTATAGATATGGATTATATGTTTTTTGAAGCTGAATCTTTTGATCAACCTTTGGATAATTGGGATGTTTCAAATGTAAGGACAATGTATATTATGTTTTCATATGCTAAAAACTTTAATCAAAATATTAATAATTGGGATACTTCTCATGTTATTAATATAAGAGGTATATTTTATGGAGCTGAATCTTTTAATCAACCTTTAAATAATTGGGATACTTCTCATGTTGTTGATATGGGGGTAGTATTTACACATGCAAAATCTTTTAATAAACCCCTAAATAATTGGGATACATCCAATGTTACCATTATGGATTGGATGTTTTATAATGCTGAATCTTTTAATCAACCTCTAGATAATTGGGACACATCTAATGTAAAAGATATGCGATTGATGTTTATTCTTGCTAAATCTTTTAATCAAGATATAAGTAGTTGGAATGTCTCAAAAGTCACTACTATGGATCAAATGTTTTGGAATGCAACAGCATTTAACCAAGACTTATCATCATGGGATGTCTCAAATGTAACTGATATGAATTTTATGTTTCGAAATTCAAACCTATCAACTGAAAACTACAATAAAATATTGAGTAATTGGAGCCAATTGGATTTAGAAAATAATGTAACCTTTGGATTGGAGACAATTAAATATGGAGCTGATTACGCCGATGAACGGCAATATATCATTGATACTTTTAATTGGACTATCAATGATGGAGGTGTGGAGTAATGAAATCTATATTTCATATAATATTTAGTATAACTTTAATATATTTTATTGGTTGTTCTAAAAATAATACAAACAATACAAATAGTAATGAAGAAGTAAAAACAAACTTTACAGGAGCAGTATTAACACCTAAAGATACATTGGATACCATACCGTTATATCAACAAGCATCAGGTGATAATGAAGAAGTTGATACTAAAGAGACTTTACCTTTATCTATAGATTTATCATCTGATATGCCACCTGTGCGTAATCAAGGCAAACAAAACTCATGCGTAGGATGGACAGTAGGGTATTATCTCAAAAGTTATCAAGAACATATTCAAAAAGGTACTATCTATGGACAAAATGCTGATCATTCAGGTACTTATAGTCCTGCTTTTATATTTAATAAAATAAAAATAAAACAAAATTGTGCAGATGGTTCTCACTTGGTAGATGGATTACAACTTCTTCAAAATAATGGTGTGTCTAGTTGGAATGATATGCCATATACGGATCAAAATTGTAATAGTCCATCATCTAGTAACGCACTTAAAAATGCTATATGTAATAAAATAGATAGTTTTTATAAATTAATGAATTATGGTGAAATAGTTACTGATGATATTATCTATCGTATAAAAACTTTTATATATAATAAAAACCCTGTTGTTGTCGCAATAGTTTTATATAAAGGATTTGAACAAAATCATCATACAATAAAGAATGGTGAACACTTCTATCAAGCTTTTGAAGAAGACTTTGTAAAAGGGTTACATTCGATACTAGTTGTAGGTTATGATACTGATCGTAATGCTTTTAAAATTATTAACTCTTATGGTAAAGATTGGGGAAATGAAGGTTATTTATGGATAGACTATAATGATTTTAAGGATATAGTAAAAGAAGCTTTTATTACATTTGATGCCTCTAATGAATGTAATACCACAGTAAATACTCCTCCAAATGTTGATGGAGGTAAAAGTAGAAATATAGAAATCAATAGTTCAATAACAATAAAGGCAGAAGCAAATGATAGTGATGGCAATATTGTTAGCTATAATTGGTTTGAAGATAATAACCTTATCTCTGTAGAGAAATCTTTTATCTATACACCAATAAGTTTAGGGAAACATATATTAACTGTAAAAGTACAAGATAATAGTAATTCTATTGCTACAGATACTATTACTATTACTGTTATACCTAAACCTGATACGACTGCTCCCACCCTATTCATTAGTGATAATATCTCAGGAGATATAGGAGTATCATTAGTCAATAGAGAGTGGAAAGCCAATAGTGTGATATTTGACTTAAATTTTTCAGAAGAAGTTATAGGCTTTGATAGTAATGATATCGTCGTAACTAATGGAAGCAAATCCAACTTTAGAGGCAGTGGTAAAAACTATCAAATTGATGTCACCCCACCTATACACTCAACAACTCCAATTACTATCTCTGTAGCTTCAAATAAAGTAACCGATGGTAGTAGTAATGGGAATAGAGCATCGAGTAGTAATCAAAGTGTCAATACTGTTAAAGCTTTTATCACCACTTGGGATACTACCAAAGAGGGAAATAGTTCATCAAATCAGATTAAAATTACAATTAATCCAAATAATGCTGAGCTTAATTATTATTATACCGTAGATTGGGGGGATGATAAAAGTGATAGAAATATCCAAAGTGATATAATCCATACTTATGATAAGGAGGGAAATTATACTGTATCCATTACGGGAAATTTTGCTAGTATTTATTTTTATGATTACAATACCACAAAATATGATAATGAAAAAATAATTTCAATAGATCAATGGGGTACACAACCATGGCAAACGATGGAAAATGCTTTTTTTATGTGTAATAATCTAGTAGGAAATTTTAATGATAATCCAAATCTTAATAATGTAAAATCTATGTTCGGTATGTTTTTAGGTGCTTCACTATTTAACTCGAATATTAATAGTTGGAATGTATCTAATGTTTTAGATATGACAAGTACATTTGCTCGTACTAAAAATTTTAATCAACCATTATATAATTGGGATGTTTCTAGTGTTATTACTATGCGAAGTATGTTTGCTGAAACTAAATCATTTAATCAACTCTTAAATAACTGGAATGTTTCAAATGTAACCAATATGAATAGTATGTTTTGGGAAGCTGAATCCTTTAATCAGCCATTGGAAAATTGGAATGTCTCTAATGTAACTAATATGGTCGGTATGTTTGGAAGTGACCCATCTACACCTGTTCAAACTATATTTAATCAACCATTGAATAATTGGGATGTCTCTAATGTAAGATATATGATTAACATGTTTAAAAATACAAAATCATTTAATCAACCATTAGATAACTGGAATACTGTTAATGTAGTTAATATGGAATCAATGTTTGAAGAGACAGAGGCTTTTAATCAATCATTAAATAGTTGGAATGTATCCAATGTAACTACTATGAAAAATATGTTTTCTGGAGCATTTTTATTTAATAAACCTCTAAATAACTGGGATGTTTCTAGTGTAACTGATATGTCTAGTATGTTTTTGTTTACAAATATTTTTAACCAAGATATTAGTAATTGGGATGTTTCTAATGTTACAAGTATGAGGGGTATGTTTATGGCTACAAAAGCATTTAACCAAGATATTAGTAATTGGGATGTTTCTAATGTTACAAGTATGAGGGGTATGTTTATGGCTACAAAAGTATTTAATCAAGATATTGGTAAATGGAATGTATCAAATGTAACTGATATGAGCGAGATGTTTAATCAGGCATATGGCTTTAATCAAGATATCAGTAATTGGGATGTATCTAATGTAACAAGTATGTATCAAATGTTTTTTCCTATGAATGTATCAACAGGTTTGTCAGTTAGTAACTACAATAAAATACTAAGTAGTTGGAGCAAATTAAATTTACAACAAAATGTTAGATTTGATGCATATCTAGTTAAATATAGCCCTGAATACGCAGACAAACGCCAATATATAATAGATACCTTTAATTGGACTATAACAGATGGAGGGGTAGAGTAATGAAACAAAAATTAAAAGATTTTATTAATACGATAATAGATTTTATCGTTAAAATAATAAAAGATGCTAGAACACTTGAGATTATAGAGTTTATTAAAAAGCTTAAATCAAGCAAAACTTACTACACAATGCTCTTTGTGTTTGTATTACCTACCCTCTTCACACAAGCTTTTGCATGGAAGGATCATGAAGCGATACTTGCTTATATTGATACCTATTCACAAAAATATCCTTGTGATTTTTGTTGGGACTTTGTACGCATATTTTTTGAAGAAGAGGGCTCGATTGTATTAGTAGGGTTAGCAACCTTTGTATTGATACTTCTTTCAATTGTCAAAATCAATGAAGATAATACAAAAAAAGAGGTAAGTGATATTAATGTAGGTGGTAATAACATAGGAACTATGATAAATGGTGCATATAATCATGTTACACAAACAATAGTATATAACATTAATTATGGAGATAGAATAACTTTACTTACATTAATAATTTTTCTTCCTTTAAGTACATTCTTATTTTTTCAAAATAATTATGTAGGCATCACAGAAAAGACCCGTATTGAAAAACTTCAACCTATTAAAAACAAAATAAAAGAATTAGAACTTAAATGTCAAAAGAATTATACACAAGAGTGTGACTTACAATTACTAACAGCTAAAAATGAAATAGATGAACTAGATGAGAATCTTAATCAACTAGATGAGATGATTAAAGTGTATCCTTTAGAAGCTAAACAAACAATTTATAATTTGCTAAATCAAAAATATGGTATCCAAAAAGTTTTAATTTATCTTGATAATATTAAATTTAAAAAACATGAATCTTATATAGACAAACAAAATATAGAAATTGCTCAAAGAGCTAAAATAAAAGCCTATTTATACCGAATTGAAAAACAATATGATGAAGCAAAAAATGAATATACCAAGATGATAAAGTATGATAGTAGATATGAAGCTCTCTTTGAATATGCTAAATACTTACAAAATCAAAATTATACCAAAGAAGCTATCAACCTATATGAAAGAATATTACTTGATAATAAACTAACACCTAAACAACAAGCTAAAAATACCAATAATATAGCTATGGAGTACAAGAAACTTCAACGCTACCCAGAAGCTGAAAAGTTTTATAAAGAGTCTTTAGATATTAAACAGCGTTTAGCAAAAGAGGAGCAATATAAACCATTTTTGCTCTCTACATTAAATAATTTAGGTACTCTTTATCAAGAACAAAACAAAACAGATAAAGCTCAAAAAAATTTTAAAGAAGTAGATGAAAGGTATAAAAAATTATCTAATAAAACTCAAGAGAGTAAAGAGGCTCTAGGAGATGCTTTCTTTAATTTAGCAACTATTAATTCTAACAAAGATGTAGCAATTAATGACTATAAAAAATCATTAGATATTTACGAAAAACTATTACTACAAGAAAATAAAATAAATGTAAATGATTCCAAAAGTATTACTCGCCTATCTAGTGAAGTTACAAAACAAGAGTATAAAAATAAAATAAATATCATTAAATCCCAAATAAATTTATTAGAAAATAAAAGAAAATATGAACAATTATTTTTAGAAAATAATTTAAAAAATATAAAAGAGCTTATAGCTACTTATCAAAAACTAGGTATGAAGCGTGAAGATATTGAAAAAAGACTTATGCACTTGCAAATTCAAAAAAGTAGATAATTAAGGATAAAGTATAATACCCCAAGAAAAACAAACTGTTTCTAAAAAAGTCTAATTATATAAATTCCAAATCTAATTTAAAAGATATGCTATCACTAGAGTAGCTCAAAAAATTTAGTCAATGTTAATCTTAAGAAAAGGAAGTTTAGGAAACTTCCAAGTCTACTCAAAAATAGCTTTGGAAAGGTATTTTTAAATTGTCTTGACTTTTGGGGTGGAATACTTTGAGTATATCTGATGCGTAGATGCTGTTTCGTATATATATCTTTTTGAGTGCTAGGTAGTCTTTGTATGGATTCTTTGACCCATATTTTATATTTTCTAAATAATATACATAAAGTGGACTATATAAGTTATCTATACGCTCTTTGATTTCATCTTTTTTACGATTAGCCATAAAGATGTAGAGGTTTATGCCTGATACTAGTATTGCACCGATGACTGCACCTATTCCTAATGTATTAATGTCCATTATAAATCCAACTCTCCCTTAAAAGCTCTCTGTGACAAAGCCCCAAACAAATCATGAAGCTCATCTAAACTTTTTTGATACTTCTCTTTTGTCTCTTCTACTTGTTTGACTATGGTGGCAAATTTATCTTGGAGAGGTTTTGGAGGATTATAAGAAAAAAAATTTTCTAGTTGTGTCTTGTTTATTTTGGGAATATTTGCTCTAGCACTAAAATTAAGTATAAATCTCACAAACGCATCTGACCTTAGAACATAAGTAAAAAAATATCTATTAGTCCTATTTTTATCAATCAATATAGGATAAGAATCAGCACTTGCCAATCCATTAAAATTTGGTAAAGCAACCTTATTTAAATTTGGTCTTATTTTACTATAAATAATATGTTCAGAAGTAAAAAGATACTTTCCACTTGTTAAGTTTTCATCTTTTATTAATTTATACTTGATAAGTTTACCACTATTTTTTTGAATATTAGCAACACCTATATGAGGATAGTTTTTATATTTTTCAAAATCTTTAGTCATATTAGTATCAACTTTTGCAAAATATTTAAATGGTTGGATTTCCCATCCTTTCTCATTCAAAATAGGGTCACCAAACATATCAAAAAAACTACTTTTAACTAACTCATCAAGCAGAGCAATACTCTCTTTTCGTTTAGCGATAAGTGACTCTACTTGAGTTAAAAGATTGGCTATTTTTTTCTGCTCGTCTAAGGTTTGTGGTAGAGGAATTTTTTTAACTTTTAAGTATTTAAAATGTCTGCTATATCCTGCATCATGCAATTGAATACTTTTTAAAAAATAATAAACATATTTAGTATCAGCTATTTTTGAGTCAATTTCTAAAACTTTTATACCGTCAGCACCGATGGCTAATGGAAAATCAATAAATTTAAAAACTTTTGTGTGGTCTCCAAAAATAATAATTGGAATATCATCAAAATTTACTAATTTCTCATCATCAGTATATCCACATATAAACGCTTTTCCTTGGTCAATAATTTTATATTTCCCTCTACTTAAATAAGCTTCTTTTTTAATCTTAGTAAAATTTTTTGTAATATCTTTTATGACTTTTGAAAAAGGTAAAATTTGTATTTTCATTCAAACAAACTCTTAACTTTTAATAACTCATCTTGTATCTCATCTTCCAACGCACTCAACCTATCTAAAATTACACTAGGCTTATCATATACTATCTCTTCATAAACCTCTTCTTTATAAGAGTTGAAACTAAGGTCATAATCATTTTGGACTATCTCTTCTTTAGGTACAAAAAAGTGCTTTCCTTTTCTGTCATTTTTAACCAAAGCATCACGCTTTTTATACTTCTCAATAATATCAGGTATATCATTTTTCTCTATCGGCTTTCGTCCGTCATCCAAACTAAGACCGTCATTCTCCATCTCATAAAACCAAACATTCTCTGTCTCTCCTGCTTTGGTAAATATGAGTATTGCCGTAGCAACTCCTGCATAAGGCTTAAAGACTCCACTAGGTAGGCTTATTACGGCTTTGAGTTGTGAATCTTCTATGATGATTTTTCTTGCTGATTGAAATGCTTTTGCTGTGCCAAATAGTACACCTTGAGGAATGATAACTCCTGCTGTTCCACCGTTTCTTAGCATTGTATGTATTCTCTCTATAAATAGAAGTTCGGTTTTGGTGGTGCTTAGACTAAGGGTGTCGTCTATCTCGCCTTTGTTTAGGTTTCCTGTAAAAGGAGGATTGGCTAAGATGACATCATAAGAGTTTAGTTCACTATGGTCAAACTTTTTGCTAAGTGTATCCATATAGTCAATGTTTGGATTGTCTATGCCGTGCATCATCATATTCATAAGCCCTAGTCTAACCATCGTTACATCTATATCGTATCCATGATATTGACTATCTAGCTCTCTTTTTTCTTCTTCACCCAATCGCGAAATATCTATATTATCTAGTACATATTGATATGCACCCAATAAAAACCCACCTGTACCACAAGCAGGGTCACCCACTTTGTCGTTTTCACTAGGATTTACAAGCTCAACTAATAACTGAATAATATGGCGAGGTGTTCTAAACTGTCCATTTTTACCTGCAGATGCAATCTCGTTGAGAAGCATCTCATAGACATCTCCTTGTATATCTTGATGCTTATTGGTATCTTTTTTCATCTCTGCAAATATTGCCTCTATCGTTAAGATAGCCTCATCTAATAAAGAGGGACTAGGGATAATAAATACAGCATTTTTCATGTGCTTGGTAAAGTGTGCAGTATCTCCACTTAACGCTTTGATAAATGGAAATACAAAATTTTGGATATGTTCGAGCTTTTTATCATTTGGTGATATATTTTTAAAATGACTCCAACGCAAAGTCTCTTTTTTGACACGGATAACATTAGCATCTTTTCCATCTTCTAACTCTTCTGGAAATATGCCATCAAAAATAGAGTGATACACCTCATCGGCAAACTCTGCTCTTTGTTGATTTTCTAAATCTAGGTCATCTATTCTCTTCATAAAAATTAGATAGGTTATCTGCTCTATTGCTGTTAGAGGGTTTGCGATACCACCACTCCAAAATTTATTCCACAACTCATCTATGAGTCTTTTCAGTTCAGGGTTATTTAACATTAAGCTACAAGCTCCTTGGCTAGTTCAAATATTTCATCTATCTCTTTGGGAGAGAATATACCCAAAATACCTTTTGAATCAATACTAGTAAAAGGCATTGAGACTAAATCTTTCTTTTTTATTGTTCCATTATTTATAATAAACTTTCGTAACAACTCTAAAAACTCCAACTGTTTTGAAGTGAGTGTCGTATGTTCTGCTATAAATTGGTCGATAGAAGCACTCACAGTATCAGGGAAGTTTTGTAATAGCTCTATCCCCAATATATGCCTAATAAATTTTAAAAATGGTGCTTGTTTATTTTGATATACACGACGCAGTAAGTCTATAGTGATATTGGGTGACTCCTCTTTAAGTAGATTAGCCAAATCTTTTATATCTTCATCACTTACCTCTTGATTATTTTTTAGCTTTTGGAGTATAGGATTTTGTTCTAAAAGTTGAGCTATTTTCTCTTCTACCATCTCTTTGTACTTACTAATACTCACAGATTCATTAGATGCCCCAAACTCCACAAACTCTTTAGAGTGGATTTTATCTTTTAAGTTGAGATAACTCTGTTCATTTCCATCAGGATTTAACTCTCTATATTGCATCAGAGGAGCTAACTCTTCACTCATTCCATCTAGTTGTATATCAGTTGCACTACTCCAAAAACTAGGTTTTAACACCTCTTTTATGGTATCTTGATGGTTGGCTACTATATTGATACTCAATGGAAGTTCTCTTATTTGTTCCATTATCTTCATACTCTGTTTTTGAAAATTCTTTTCATCTTTTTTGAGCATAGATAGTGAAGCCTCTAATATATCCTTTTGAAAACGCATCGCCTTAAAATCTACACCAACCATTGTTTTAAAGAGTGGCTCTATTTGAGAGTGTAAAAAAGATATTTTATCTTTATCTAAACTATTCCAAAATTCATCTGTGAGTTTATTGAGTTCACTTCTTGCATCTTTGATAATAATAGAGCCTATAGGTAGATTGTCACACTCACTTATGAGTATATTAATCTCTTTTTGGGCAATTATTGGAGCATTTTCTAAGGCTTCTTCTATTTTATTAATGCGTACTTGACAAAGCTTTACAGGTAGAGGTATCCCATTTGTTAGCTCTTTACCTTTTGGATTAAGTTTAAAGTATTCAAAATTATCCCAACAATCCATAATCAAAAAATGCTCTTTTTTCGTACACCACTCTTTGATACTAGTAGGTTCAAGCAGTCGTGTACCTCGTCCTATCATCTGCCAAAATCTAGTATATGAGTAGATAGGTTTTGCAAAGACTAGATTAGTAAGTTCTCTTACATCTACTCCTGTATCAAGCATCCCCACAGATATAGCCACTCTAGGCATATTTTTGTTTTTAAACTGCTCAAGTAAGCCACCTTTGCCATAGACACGACTATCATCAGAAACCATTACTTTGGCTAACTCTCCCATATATTCAGGATATAACTCATTAAATAGCTCTTCTATCCGTCTTGCATGAGCTTTCGTCATACAGAAAAATACACTTTTGGCAGGAAGCACACCATCACTATCTTTTATAGACTCTTCCATAAATGATTGCACTATAAGTCTGTTTGTTCCTTTATTGATAACTCTCTTTTCAATATCAGAACCTTCAAAATTTATCTCTTCTACCTCTTTTCCCTCCAAGATTAACCGTTTTTGGTCTTCTAATGTTATGCTTCGTTTATTAATGCCTTCATCTTGAAACTTTGTTTTTATCTTCATAACTTGAAAATCAGATAGATAAGGAGGCTCATGAGTTAATGCCTCTTCATAAGAGAAAGCAAAAGAGGGTAATCCATCTTCACAATCAAACAGTTCAAAAGTATTATGGTCTATGATATTGGTAGGTGTAGCAGTCAATCCCAAACGCATAGCATCAAAATACTCAAATATCTCTCCATAAGTGTTATAGATAGAACGGTGTGACTCATCCACTACAATAAGGTCAAAGAAATGAGAAGAGAGAGATTGTACTTCATCACGGATGATATTGAGCATACTAGGATAGGTAGAGACATATATGCGTCTATCTTTTACAAAAGACTTCTCTCCAAATTTAGGAAACAGTGGTTCATTAGGGAGATGTTCTTTAAAGGCATCAATCGCCTGTTCACGCAAAGCAATACGGTCCACTAAAAAAAGTGTTCTTTTAACTACTCCTGCTTTCATCAAGGCATCTACCAACGCAATAGTAGTTCTAGTCTTTCCTGTACCTGTTGCCATTACAAGTAAAAAGTTTCGTCTTTTTTTCTCTATCCCCTCCATTACAGAACGAATAGCTCCAATCTGATAATCACGCCCTGCTATATTGGTATCTATAAGTTGATGCGTTAATGATTTTTGATAGCTCTGAATATGTCTTAATCTCTCTAAATCTTCAAGAGTAGGAAAAGCATGAATCTTTCTAGGAGAATGATTACCTATATCCCAAAAGAAAATATCAGCTCCATTAGTATAAAAACAAAAAGGCAAAGGGACATTCTTTTCATCGGTAATTCTTTGAGCATACTGTTTGGCTTGTTCTCTTCCGAGTTGTGCATCTTTAGAGCTTTGTTTTGCTTCTATGACAGCAAGAGGTTTACCATTACGACCCAAAAGAACATAATCAACAAATTGTATAGAGTAAGAAGAGGTAGCACTTAGAGTATATTCTTTTACCACTTGCGTAATATCAGAGACATCCCAACTAGCATCTAATAACCGTTTATCAATAAGCTTGACGCGTGTTTCCAACTCATTCATTTTTATCCTATCTCTATATTATGCTATACTCAAACACTTTTAACATTAAAGATATATTTTAACTAAAAAAACATAAAGTTAGATAGGACTATCACCTCCTCTCTCTTTCTGACCCTCTGGCGAAGAGTGGGGTTCGGGGCAAAGCCCTGAGGTAGTATCGCGAAGCATATAAGCTGAAAAAGTAAGCTCTCCTTAGTATGTATCTAAATTTAAGCTTAGGATAATCTGAAGTTTACTTCATATTAGCATCAGCGATTTAGATATAATACTAGCGAGGCTTAACTTTTTTAGCTATACCTTATCATAGGTCTTCTATCTTTACTTTTTAGAGAGTCTCAAATTTATGACATCCAAATTTTGGATAGTATTAAATTGTTACTGTCCATATTTAGTAGGTTCTATTTTGTTACTATCTAAAGACTCTTTAACTTTTTTGATTTGATTTTGTCCATGACGATTTTCTTTCTTTTTAAATACTCTTTTATAATTTTTCACAGACTCTTTACCAATGTAGAACGCATAGATGTTATTATGGAGTTGTTTAGTATCTAAATATCCCTTATTTACCAACTCTTTTTTAGCTTTATCAAATTTTCGCTTACTAAACTTCGTTTTTATTTTAAGTTCATCATTATTATTACGCTCATTAGGTGCTAACTTCATAAGTTTTATCAATAGATAATAAGCATCTACTGATAGCTCATCATCAATACTCTTATCAAGCATAATGAAGTTTTTAGGTGGATTTTTAGATTGATAATTTCTCATTTTATCTCCTTATTGATTTTATTTTTGTTTTTGTTTTAATTTGTTTGGATACTACTTGTTTTTTTGGTTCTTCAAATAATTTTATATTTTTCATCTCATCTGCAACTCGTTTAATTGATTTTGAAATGACTCTAATCTCTTCATTAGCTCTTTCAAATAGCTCTCGTATTGTATTTGTAAAACTTCTGTTTTTTGTGTCTGATAAATTAATTTTTCTGTCAATTTTATCTTTATCTCTGCTAAAGTTAGTTTCCACATTTCTTCTTGATTGCTCAATATGTGCAGATGCATTCTGCTCTGATTTTGTAATATTTTCTGATAATCTATTGTTTGAGATTTCAATTTGTTCAAATAGTCGTTTCTCTCGCTCTTTATCAGTGCTTCGCTTTTCTCTAATTTGTCTAAAGTATCTTCTAATAGTTTGTTCATTTAATTTTTCTCCTTTAGTTTGAACTAAACGACCACCCTATTCAAGAGGGTGGGTTTGTATAACGCTTTAAAAAACGGATACAGGTTAAAACCTGTATTATGACTCAATCCCAAAATCATTATCTCCTTTAGGTTCAAAATGATGTTCGATATAGTTCATTAT
>Ga0193964_1000334_pt1 | contig 23338 bp, 25 predicted proteins | sample FB_7_MG_FD_140323 | JGI IMG/M metagenome (GOLD analysis project Ga0193964, IMG submission 140323) | Microbial mat bacterial communities from the Broadkill River, Lewes, Delaware, United States - FB_7_MG | ecosystem: Environmental > Aquatic > Freshwater > River > Microbial mats | place: USA... | reverse complement strand
TTTTTGTTTCTTTTTCTTTTCAGGATTAGATTCAAAATATCTTCTTGCTCTTGTTTCAGTAACGATTAAACTTCTATCACATTGTTTTTTAAATCTTCTATAAGCTTCGTCGAAAGATTCACTTTCTTTTACTTTTATACCAGGCATTTGTACATCACCCCTCTTCCTTGCATAGATTTGACTGTTCTTAGACATGTCATTGCTTTTAATAGTGGCGGATTATATATAAATTTATCTTAATGTAACTTGAAGTATAATGTTATAAATTAAAAATTGGGATTATAATTATGAACTTAACTCATTTAGATGAAAACAATCGACCTAAAATGGTAGATGTGTCAGACAAAGAAAATACTACAAGAGTAGCAGTAGCTAGCGGTATCATTACTATGAATCAAGACGCATATGATAATGTTATCTCAAATGAAAATAAAAAAGGGCCAGTGATCCAAACAGCAGTTATAGCTGCTATTATGGGGACTAAAAAAACACCTGAACTTATTCCTATGTGTCATCCTTTATTATTAAGTGGAATTAACTGTGATGTTGAAGAATTACCAGAATTGCCAGGATTTAAACTAAAAGTTACTACAAAACTAGCAGGTCAAACTGGTGTAGAGATGGAAGCTCTTACAGGTGTATCTATAGGATTACTTACTATTTATGATATGGTAAAAGCCATAGATAAAGGGATGATAATAAGTGATGTTCAACTTGAACATAAAAGTGGTGGAAAAACAGGAGACTTTCAAAGATGATAGATTTAAATCAGCATAAATTAGAACTAGATTATCCATGTAATTGGACATATAAAGTAGTTATTCGTAAAGAACAAAATATGAATAAAATCATTAAAGAGATTTTAGAGAAAAGAAAACATGGTATTAAACCATCAAAAACGAGTAGTGGTGGTAAGTTTAAAAGCTATACTCTTGATCTTATAGTAGAAGATGAAAAAGATAGAAAAGATTTATACCAATTATTAGGCGATCATGAACATATCAAAATGGTTGTATGATGAAATATCCTGATAATATAATTTATAAAAATAATCTGATCAAAATAGAGATAGAAAATCATGAGATACCATGGCTAAAAATATTTACTATTGATGATATCAAAGAGTTTAGTCACTGTAATGCAGAGATAAAAACTGAAATATGGAGATGTTTGGATATTATTGAAAAAGAGATGTTGGAGTATTTTGAACCTGAAAAGATCAATATTGCTTCTTTTGGTAACTATTGTCCACATGTTCATTTTCATATCCAAGCACGATTTAAAGAGGATAGTTTCTTCCCTGAACCCACTTGGGGAAAGAAACAAAGAGATGCAAATCTTAACTTAAAAGATTTTAATGACTTTTTTGAGAATTTGATTTTAAAGCTTAACTAGGATAAAATCGCGATATGAATAGAAGAAATTTTTTGTTATTATCAACACTGTCACCGCTCTTTGCTAAAGACTATGTAGAACTCAATCAAGATATCAACTTACATATCAACGATTTAGAAATCTTATACACTTTAGATAGTCGTCTGAAAAGACTTAGAAGATATATAGGCTTTGCAAACTTCAATATTGTTTCACTAGACCAAGCATTGTATTATGCTAGAAACTACTCATCTATTGGAAAATTTAGCAAAGAAGAACTTATGCTTATCGAAAAACTGTTTTATAGTGAACCAAATAAATTTGGTTTTTATGGTGATAAAACTGTTGATAATATTTCACAAAAAATTTCTAAAAAAGATATTGAAAAGATATCTCACTCGGGGCATTTTATATTTAAAGGGAAACCTTTGGATGACTATAACCGAATATTAAAAGATGTAGGCGATAATCTTATTTTAACTTCAGGAATTAGAAACGTAGTTAAACAGCTTAGTTTATATATTTCAAAAGTAAAAAGTCTTAATGGAAACCTTTCTCAAGCATCTAATGTTATCGCGCCTCCTGCATACACATATCATGCAATAAGTGACTTTGATGTAGGGAAAAAAGGATGGGGAAATCGTAACTTTACTTCAGAATTTGCAAGAACAGAAGAGTTTTATAAAATGCAAAAACTTGACTATGTAAGTATTCGATATACTGTAAACAACAAAGATGGTGTGCGTTTTGAACCATGGCATGTAAAGGTTATATAATGAATAATATAACTAAAACATCTATTTTAATAGTACTTTCAAGTTTACTTTTTTTAGGATGTAATGAAAAAAACAATCCGATTCAAGAGAGTCCAAAACCAACACTAACGATAAAAAAAGAGATACCTAAAGAAACTACTGTAAAAATCGAGGCAATTAAGCCAAAAGAGATAATAAAAATCGAACCTAAAAAGATAGTGAAACCTGTCTCTTACCCTACACAAAAAATCGAAAGAATTAGTTCTACTGCTACAAAAAAAACTATTAAAAATTTTGATTTTAATATCATCAAAAAAGGGTACAAAAATAACAATACTTTACTTATAGTTGGTGGTATTCAAGGTGATGAACCGGGTGGTTTTATGGCGGCTTCTTTAATTGCTACTCATTACGATATCACTAAAGGTTCTGTTTGGATTGTTCCAAATTTAAATTTTTATAGTATCATCAAAAGAAGTCGTGGACCATATGGAGATATGAACAGAAAATTTGCCAAGCTTCCTAAAAATGACCCAGAATACGAATCAATACAAAGAATCAAAAGTTATATCAATGACAAAAGTGTAAAACTAATTGTAAATTTACATGATGGAAGTGGATACTACAGACCTAAATATGAAGATAAACAACACTCCCCTTATAAATGGGGGCAGTGTTCTATAATCGATCAAGAGATACTAAAAAATTCTCGATATTCTGATTTGTTGACTATTTCAAATGATGTAGTTAAACATGTCAACAAAAACCTAATAAAACAAGAGCATATATATCACCTACACAATACTCGAACACGAGAAGGTGACAAAGAGATGGAGAAAACACTTACTTATTATGCTATAAATCAAGGCAAAGCAGCTTTTGGAAATGAAGCAAGTAAAAGTTTGCCAACTCATGAAAGAACATACTATCACCTTTTAGCACTAGAAAAATATATGGATACTATGGGTATAGAATATAAAAGAAAATTTAATCTTAATAGCCAAGTGGTAAAAAATATCATTGATAATGATATAGAAATATCACTTTATAATAACAAAATAACATTACCACTATCAAAAATAAGAAATATAATAAACTATTTTCCAGTTAAAAACGATGGAACAATTGATTTTGTACCAAGTAATCCTTTAATGAGTATAGTCAAAAAGAAAAATGAATATATTATTTATTATGGAAACAGACGACTTTCGCGGTTAAAACCGGACTATACAGATTATACAAATGAAAATAAAGATATAAAAATAAAAGTAGATAATAGTGTTAAAAAAACCCCTTTTGGGTCACTTATCACTGTTAAGGACAAATTTAAAGTATACCCAATCAAAGACTATAGAGTAAATGTGATTGGATATACAAATAAATCAAAAAAAGAAACGAACATATCTATCAATCGAAAAAAGATGAAAAAACAATTTTCAATTGATAAAGATGGTTCAATATACAGAATTGAATTCTACTCAAAAGAGAAATTTGCGGGTATGATTTTAGTGAAATTTGCTGGATAAAAAAATGATAAAAACACAAATACAAGAGATATTAAAAACTAGACCATTGATTATTGATGGTGCAATGGGAACACAACTTCAAAATTCTGAAATACCAACAGAAGCATGGTTAGATGATAAAGGGATAGACCAAGAGGGATGTAATGAGCTTTTAAATGCAACAGCACCTTCAGTATTATCATCGATTCATGATGCGTATGCACAAGCAGATGCAGATATGATAAAAACAAATACTTTTGGTGCTATGCCATGGGTACTTGATGAGTATGATATGGGTGAACGAAGTTACGAACTTTCAAAATTAGGAGCCCAACTAGTAAAAGAAGTTTGTGATAAATACACAACCCTAGAAAAACCTCGATTTGTATTAGGTTCTATTGGACCTGGAACAAAACTACCAAGTTTAAAGCATATAGATTATGACACTATGTATGAGGGATATAAAGTAACAGCACAAGGTCTTTTAGATGGTGGAGTTGATGTATTTTTACTCGAAACATGTCAAGATCCATTACAGATAAAAGCAGCTATTCATGCACTTCAAGATGTGGCACCGCATATTCCAATTATGGTAAGTGCAACGATCGAATTATCTGGAACTATGCTAATAGGAACAGATGCACAAACTATTGCTACTATTTTAGAACCATTTGATCTTTTATCATTAGGATTTAACTGTGGAACTGGACCAGAGCAAGTAAAAAAACATTTAAGAGTTTTAAGTGAATGCTCAGATAAATTACTCTCAATTCATGCAAATGCAGGACTCCCTGAAAATAGAGGTGGATGTAGTTTTTATCCTATGGAAGCCCAAGAGTTTAGTGAGATACAAAAACAATTTTTAGAATTCGATGGTGTAAGTTTTTTAGGTGGTTGTTGTGGAACAACTCCTGAACATATCAAAGCTTTAGCAAATGCAGTAAAAAATACTGCTCCAAAAATACCTACAGGAGAGCACCCTACTTCTTTAGCTTCTTTATTTAACTCTGTAGAGTTAAAACAAAACCCTTCTCCACTTTTAATAGGTGAAAGAAGTAATGCAACTGGTTCTAAAGCCTTTAGAGAGTTATTAAAAGCCGAAGATTTTGAAGGAACTTTAACAGTTGGTCAACAACAAGTACGAGCTGGTGCACATATTATTGATGTAAGTGTTGGTTTTGCTGGTCGAGATGAAACAAAAGATATGGATGAAGTAGTTTCTTTATATGCACAAAAGATATCATTACCTCTTATGCCAGATTCTACACAAATACCTGCTTTAGAACAGTCATTGAAACTAATAGGTGGTAAACCTATTTTAAACTCTGTAAACCTTGAAGATGGAATTGAACGATTTGATGAGATTTGTACTATGGCAAAAAGATATGGTACGAGTTTGGTTTGTTTAGTAATCGATGAAGTTGCGATGGCTAAAACTACAGCAAAAAAAGTAGAAATAGCTGAGCGTATTTATCAAAGAGCAGTAACTCTTCATGGATTAAACCCAGCAGATTTAGTTTTTGATATGCTTGTATTTACTGTTGGTAGTGGTGATGATGAGTATAGAACTGCTGCTATTGAAACTATTGAAGCTATTCGAGAGTTTCAAATTATGCATCCAGAAGTGGGAACTACACTAGGTCTTTCAAATATCTCTTTTGGTTTAGATAAAGATGCTAGAGTTTATTTAAATAGTGTATTTTTACACCATTGTATTGAAGCTGGCTTAACATCTGCTATTGTAAATGTAAAACACCTTATTCCTATTAGTAAAATGAAAAAAGAAGATCTAAAAGCGTGTGAAGATTTACTATTTAATAATCATGAAGATGGCGATCCATTATTTACATTTATAGAACATTTCTCAGATATTGAGGCAGTTGAGCAAAAAAGTGATGAAGAGTATGAAAAACTTGATGATAGAGAAAAAGTAATTCAGCTTTTAAAAGATGGAGATAAAGAGAGACTTATCCCTTTATCACTTCAACTAAAAGAGACAGTTCCGGCTGAACTTATAGTAAACGAATGGCTTATTGATGGGATGAAAGAGATTGGTGTATTATTTGGAAATGGTGATATGCAACTTCCGTTTGTACTGCAAAGTGCAGAAACTATGAAAGCTACAGTTGACCAACTTAATCCTTTTTTACCAAAAATAGAAAAAGAATCAGAAACTATTTTAGTTCTTGGAACAGTAAAAGGTGATGTTCATGATGTAGGTAAAAACCTTGTTGATATTATTTTAAGTAACAATGGTTTTAAGGTCATAAATATAGGGATAAAAGTATCAATTGATGACTTTATCGAAACTGCTAAAAAACACAACGCAAGTGCAATTGGTATGAGTGGATTACTCGTAAAATCTACAAATGAGATGAAAGCCAATATGGAAGAACTCGAAAAACAAAAACTAGATATTCCTATTTTAATAGGAGGGGCAGCATTAACAAAAGCATTTGTTGATGATTTTTGTAGACCTATTTATAGTGGAGATATTTTTTACTGTAGAGATGCTTTTGATGGTGTTATTGCTATGCAAAGAGTTGAAGCTGGTGGAACACTTGATACACAAATGGCAGCAGATTTAATTGTTGGTGAAAATGTAGAGAAAAAAGAAAAAGTAATATTTAATAGTGATATTCATACACCTGTACTATTGGAAAATAAACACAACTTTACTGCTCCTTTTTACAAACGTAGAGATATGAGTAAAGAGTTTGATCCTGCACTAGCTTTTGAATGGATAAATCATAGAGTATTATTTAGACAAAGATGGGGATATAAAAAAGGGACACAAGATAAAGAAAAATTTTTACAGTATGAGCAAGAAGTTGTTCAAGAAATTTACAATGATTTAAAAGATGAATTTTTAGAGAAGAAAATCTTTGATCCTATTGTTTTATACTCTTATTTTTATTGTAAATCAGAAGATACAAAACTTCATATTTATGATAATGAAAAACAAAATATCATAAAAACATTTGACTTTCCACGTCAAGGGGCATCTCCTCATAGATGTCTAAGTGACTACTTTTCAAGTGAAGATTTTGATACAGTTGCATTTAGTTTTGTAAGTTCAGGACTTAAAATCACTGACTTTGAAAAAGATATTTATGATGCTGGAAATTTTGCACGATATTATCAAGTACATGGACTAGGTGTAGAGTTAGCTGAGGCTTGTGCAGAGATGGTACATAAACAAGTAAGACTTGACCTAAATATCGTTGATAAAGAAAAACCAACTTTAAGTGATGTACGAATGAAACAATACCAAGGATGTAGATATAGTCCTGGATATGCTGCGTGTCCTGATTTGGCTATGAATAGAGATATTTTTGATTTATTAAAACCAGAAGATTTTGGAATAGAACTGAGTGAAACATTCCAAATACATCCAGAACAAAGTACAGTTGCTATTATAGTGCCAAATAAAGAGGCTAAATATTTCAACGTATGATTTTAATACACACTGCACTTTTATGTGAAGCACAAAGTTTTATAGAATACTATAAACTAAAAAAATTAAACTCTAAAATATATTTAAATCACGAGATAGCTATTTTGATTTCTGGTATCGGAAAACAAAATACTATCTCGACATTAGATTATATGTTTTTAAACTATGATATAAAAAAAGCCCTCAATATCGGAATTGCAGGGTGCAATGATAAAAAGATCACAATTGGTGATTTATATTGTACAAATCAAAAAATAACAAATATAAAAACACTACCACTTATAACATCTGATACTGTTGTAACTACTTCAGATACTCTTCATACTACTTTATACGATATGGAAGGAAGTTATTTTCAACAGATGAGCCAAAAATATTTAAAAGATGAAAATATTTATATCTTTAAAATTGTGAGTGATTATTTAAGTGATACAATTCTTAAAAAAGATGATATTAAAAACATGATCTCAAAACAGAAAATTTTACATCAATTTATTAACCTAAATTAAATAATACATTGATATTATATGACATAAAAAGGATTACAATTGTTAGAAACAAACTTAAAAAAATTTAGATTTATTGCCTTACTTGAGGGTATCTCTTTTCTCGTATTATTATTTATTGCGATGCCTATAAAATACATGCTTGGTGAACCTATGGTAGTAAAATTTGTGGGAATGGCACATGGTGGATTATTTTTACTATTTTTATATCTTTTATTTGTTGCAGCAAAAGAGTATAAATGGAATTTTTCTTTTATAAGTATGGCATTTATAGCTTCACTTGTACCATTTGGAACATTTTATTTAGAAAAAAAATTAAAAATAATTGATAATTAACTTAAACATAGAGATTAAACATTTAGCATACATACGAACTTAAATAATATTAGTGTATAATTTTCGCAATTTAAAATAATAAAGGAAATTAATATGCCAAAAATTAATAAATACGTAGATATCGACCAAGTTGAAAGAGAAGCTAAAAAAGATTTAATTGATAGACATAGTCCGTTTATTCACTGTGGTGACACTGCTGTCGCAGGTGAGCCATTTCAAGTAACTGTTAAAATGGGTAACGAGTATACTCATCCAGATGATTTCGATCACTTCATCGAATCAGTTACATTATTTAATGGTGAAACACAATTAGCAAAAGCTTCTTACGTTCCAGGAACACTTGGTAATGTTAAAGCACATAATACAACAACTTTTACAATTATCCCTACAAGTAAAAAACTTAACCTTGTAGCTCATGGTTACTGTACAAAGCACGGTATCTGGGAATCAACAGCTGTAGCCGTAGCTGTTAACTAATTTTCTTTTATTAGATAATATCTAAAAAGGGTAAGAGTTTTTCTCTTACCCTTTTTTAATAGTTTATTTTACTTACCAATTCTTAATACAAAAACCATTATAATGAAACAAAAACTTAAAACTAGGTAAAGAGATGTATTTTTTAGGAACTGATTATATTGTATCATCATTGATATGGTTACTTGCAATATTTGCTTTTGTTTTCACATTTAGAAAACATATTATGAAACTATTTTATAAAAAGATATCACTCGATTTGTTTATTAGTAAAATACGTACTTACCTTACCAAAACATATCCTAATCATGAGTTTGATTATACAATCATAGAACACAGCATTAGTGAAAAAAATCCTGAACTTCGAAAATATATGATAGCTGATGATATCATTGAACAATTTATGCGTATAGAGATTGACCAATCAAAATATCCTAAAAGTACTCCAAAAGAGCTACAGTGGAGTAGTTATATTTTTAATTGTGAACCAAATAAAGATAAATTACCAGTAGATTGGATACAACGTAAAAACGCTCTTTTTTTACGAGAACAAAGACAATGTTTTAGATGTAGTACATACATAGATATGAATACCTTGCACCCAAAACTTATCATACCACTTAAAGATGGTGGAAAATACTATTTAGAAAATATGATACCTCTTTGTACTGATTGTGACAAACTTCTTAGCGACAATCCAAAAAAATCTTCTTTTTTTAATATCAAAGATGCATTATACGAAATAGTAGAAACTAGCTAACCACATATTTAATAAAATTTCGATAAAATATTGTACTAATACAAACAATTAAAGGAATTTTATATGACTATACTTGACGGTAAAAAATTATCAGATAAAATCAGAACTGACGTAAAACAAGATGTAACATTATTACAAGAAAAAGGTATCACTCCAGGTTTAGCTGTAGTTTTAGTTGGTGCAGATCCTGCAAGTGCAGCTTATGTAAATATGAAAAGCAAAGCTTGTAAAGCTGCAGGTATTTACAGTATTGCACATGAGATGCCAGCATCTATATCTCAAGAAAATATTTTGGAAATCATCACTATGATGAATAAAAATCCAAATATTGATGGTATTTTAGTACAACTTCCTCTCCCTGCTCATGTTGACACTACTGCAATCCTAGAAGCTATTGATCCAAGAAAAGATGTAGATGGATTTCACCCTTATAATGTAGGTCGAGTTGTGGCTGGTCTAGATGGTTTTATCCCTGCAACACCATATGGTGTAATGGAACTTTTAAAAGAGTATGATATCGACCCTCAAGGAAAAAATGTATGTGTAGTTGGAGCTTCTAACATAGTAGGTAAACCAATGGCAACTTTACTTCTAAATGCAAACGCAACAGTCGATATATGTCATATTTACACAGATGATTTAAAAAAGCATACTTTAGCTGCTGATATTATTTGTGTTGGTGTAGGTGTAGTAAATCTTATCAAAGAAGATATGGTAAAAGATGGTGCTATTATTATTGATATTGGTATCAATAGACTTGAAACTGGAAAATTAGTGGGTGATGTAGATTTTGAAAATGTTTCAAATAAATGTTCATATATCACACCAGTTCCAGGTGGAGTTGGACCTATGACGATTGCTATGTTATTGAAAAATACAATCAAATCAGCATCACAAAGAAATATAGAAGAGGCATAAATGAACTTTTTAAAAAAACTATATAACTGGAGTAGTTCTTGGACTGGTACTGTTGTTATAGTATTAGGTATTATATTTTTTATTGCACAAGCATTTGTAATCCCTAGTGGAAGTATGAAGAACTCACTTTTAATTGGTGACATGCTTTTTGTAAAAAAATTCGCTTATGGTATTCCTACTCCAAGACTTCCTTGGGTAGAGATACAAGTATTACCAGACTTTAATGATAACGGTCATTTAATAGAGGGAGATAAACCTCAAAAAGGTGACATCGTAGTATTTAGATATCCTCATAATGAAAAAATTCATTATGTAAAAAGATGTGTAGCTACAGGTGGTGATATAATATTTTTAAGAAATAAAAACCTTTATATACATCCTAAAGAGGGAAATAAATATATTATGGAAAATTATAAAGGGTACAATATCGTTAAAATAGAAGAAAAACTTTTTATAGAAAATCCATATAAAAAAGATCATCCAGGTATCCACAATGATGAAACTGTACGTCAAGAATCTAGTCCATACAGACAAATTTTCGACACTATTCCAACTATTGTACCAGAAGGTGAATTTTTCATGATGGGAGACAATAGAGATCATAGTAACGATAGTAGATTTTGGGGAACTGTGCCTTATAAATATATCGTAGGAAAACCTTGGTTTGTTTATTTTTCATGGGATGAAGATAAAAAAATAAGATGGGATAGAGTTTTTCAAACACCATCACAATTAGAAAAAACAAAATATGTAGACAATAGAAATCACGAAAAAGGAATATACTAATGAAGTATTTTATAGGTGCAGACCATGCAGGAGTTGACTTTAAAACTTTTGTAAAAGAATTATTTGAACAAAGAGGTCATGAAGTAATAGACATGGGACCATCTACAAAAGATAGAGTTGATTATCCTGATTTTGCAGCAAAAGTATGTGAAGAAGTTTTAAAAGATGAGAACAGTAAAGGTATTTTAATTTGTGGTAGTGGTATAGGTATGTCTATGGCTGCAAATAAATTTGATGGTATTAGAGCGGCTTTATGCCACAGCGAATATAGCGCTACAATGGCTAGACAACACAATGACGCAAATGTATTATGTTTAGGTGAGAGAGTATCTGGACCTGGTATGATAGAAGCTATTGTAGATGCATGGGATCAAAACTCTTTTGAGGGTGGCAGACATGCTGGACGAGTTGAAAAGATAAACGCTTTATCAAAAATGGGAAGCTGTAGAGTTTAATTTTATTTCAAAATTTTTAAAAAGGTTTTAATATGACAAGAACACCTCCACCTGATGATTGGGTAGTATATGCCGTAGTTTTAAGTGTAGTTGCAGCAATGATGTTTGGAAAATATCTAATGGGTAGAGGTGATAAAGATGAATTTATCAGTTCAAACAAAAAAACTGATGATTCAGATATAGATAAAAATGTTAAATCCTAAAATAGTAGACTATATATTTAGTTCTGCTTCTATCCAAAGATGGAATGACTATCCACGTATGGTTGATTTGGTTGAGCTTGATAAACAAGCTCACAAATTTATCATAGCTTTTTTTATAGCAAAACTTGAAAAAGACATCAACTATACACATCTTATCGAAGCTGGTATTTTTGAATTTTTACGACGTGTAGTTGTTACAGATATACGTCCTGATGTTTTTAGAAAAGCTTTACAAAAAAAAGGTAAAGAGATAAACTCTTGGGTTCTAAATAAACTCGAAAGCTCATTAAATGAAATAGATAATGGCAGTTTTTTCCAAAAATTCAAAGACTATCTTGAAGATCACACTATGTATAAAAAAGAGCGTTTTATACTGAAAGCTGCATCTTATCTTGCTACAAAATGGGAGTTTGGCATAGTGTACCAAACAAGCCAATTTTTAAATGATATAGATGAAGTAAAAAAAGAAGTAGATGCTGAAATAGAAGACTATTATGAACTCATAGGTGTACGAAAAATTGCTTTAAATAAAAAACTTGCTAAAGTTATTGATTTAAGCGGACGATTACGTTTTCAAAAAAGATGGGCACAAACTCCGCGTATTCCAGAAACATCAGTATTGGGGCATATGTTAACAGTTGCTTTATTTGGTTATTTTTATTCATTAGAAATCAATGCTTGCGATAAAAGATTACAAAATAACTTTTTTGTTGCCCTCTTCCATGATTTACCAGAAGCACTAACACGTGATATAATTAGTCCAGTAAAATATAGCGTCGACGAACTTGCTGATATAATTGCAGAATATGAGGTGTCTCAAATAGAAGATAAAATCATGCCATATATCCCAGAAGATTTAAAAGAGGAATTTTCCTATATATTAGGACTAGATCATGATAATTTTAAAGATGAATTTGAAAATAAAATTTGTGAGAATGGAAAAATCGTTGTTATAGAGGATATGAAAAAATATAATCAAAATAGATACAATGCCATTGATGGAAAAGCACTTAAACAGTGTGATAAATTATCAGCTTTTATTGAAGCTAGTTTATCAATCTCGCATGGTATAAAATCAAAAGAGTTGATACAAGGTAAAAAACAAATCATGTCATACTTTGAAACAATTCAAGGGGTAGATTTCAAAAAAATCGCACAACAAATTGATGAAGAATTTTGTACAACTGGTGTAACACAAACTACAATGGAGCTTTAAAATGGAGTATATAATTATATTTCTAATTCTTGCTATAACAGTTTTTTTTGTATTAAGTCAAAAAAACTGTAAAGTTAAAAAAACTGGTGTAAAAAAAGAGGAGATTATTATGAGTTATGAAAATGATCTCCGTAAAATATTAAAAAAATTTGAAGATAATAAACCATTGCAAATAGAGCAAAAGAAAAAGTTTCTTCAAAATTGTAATAGTGAACTATCAAGAAACATTTTTTTTACTGAAGAAGAAGCTATCAAGATCATCCAAAGGCTCTCTTTATTATGAAAGAAATCTATTTTATCACTGCTACAAATACAGATATTGGAAAAAGTTATGCTTCAGAAGTATTTTTAAAAAAACTTTCAAAAAGTGGGAAAAAAGTTGGATATTTTAAACCTATTGAAACAGGTGTAATAACTGTTCCTCTTGATGGTTCAAAATTACTTAAAATTACAAAAAAACTCAATCCATCTTTTAATTTTACTATAAACGATGTCGTGAAATACCAATTTAAACTTCCTGCTGCACCTTTTGTAGCAAATAATCACTACAAAGAGATTAATGTTAAATCAATTCTACAACAAGCAAATAAGCTTTTAAAAAAATGTGATGTTTTAATTGTTGAAGGTGCGGGAGGTCTTATGGTACCTATTACAAAAAAATATTTTATGATTGATTTAATAAAAGATTTTCAAAAAAAATTCAATACCAAAACTATATTAATAGTACCTAGTGTTTTAGGGAGTATAAATGATACATTATTATCTCAAAATACATTAAAACTGTACAATATAAAATATAATTGGTATATAAATCTCTATAAAAATAAAAAAGAATTCAAAAAAATCACGCTTCCCTTTTATGAAAAGTATTTTTCAAAAATAAGATACCTTTAATAGATAAAATGTATAAGGTTATTGTTTCCTCTATTTCGATAAAATAACCTTTCATTAAATAAATATCAAGGCTATAAATGAAAATAATTTTTTTTCTTTTTGTAACAATCAATGCTCTATTTGCGATTACTAATCTACAAACTCAACAAACAAAAATTGTAGATCTAAATAAAACAACTGCAACCATAAATATTGCAAACCTTAAAATAGGTCAAAGTGGTGTCGTAGTAAAAAGTGATGATAAAAATAGTATCGTCTTAACACAGGCAATAATTATAAATTCTAATAAAAACAATTCTACTATTAAATTTATAACAAAACAAATATTACAACAAGAAGCTATACCAACTTCAAATTTAACACCTCAAAATGGAGATACTTTTATATTAAACCATCTCTACAATACTAGCTTATTATTGGTTCCAAATCTTAAAGTTAAAAATAATATAGAAAATCTATATCCTAAGCAAAATTTTCTAGATGAAGATTTTTTTGCAGCACATTTAAAACTCAAAAAAGAACCAATACCTACAAAAAAAACAATTCAAAAATTTGCGCAATCTCAACAAATAGGAACTATTTTTATTGCAATACAAAATAAATTATATATATTAGATAGCAATACATTTAAAATTATTGATACAATAGAGATACAAAATGATGATAAATCTACAAATGTCCCTTTTCTTACTAAAATAAAAGATATAGAACTTGGGTTATGGGATTTTGGTAATGAAAAAATTGAAAATTATAATAAATACTATTTAAAATTATTGGAGATAAAATAATGATAGAACAACAACATATAAAATACTTCGCCAAAATAGTCGGTGAAGAAAATGTTAAGAGTGACAAAGCACATCTTATAGCATACTGTTATGATGCTACAAAATCTAGATTTGAACCTGATGCTGTTGTATTTCCTCGAAACGAACAAGAGATTAGTGAAATACTAAAATACTGTAATAACAATAAAGTTATTATCGTTCCAAGAGGTGCGGGAAGTGGTTTTACAGGTGGTGCACTACCTTCAAATGGTGGTATTATTTTATCACTTGAAAGACATATGAATCAACTACTAGAAATTGATATGCAAAATATGGTAGGAGTAGTTCAACCAGGTCTTGTAAATATGACTTTTCAAAAAGCCGTAGAAGAAGTAGGTTTATTTTACCCACCAGATCCAGCAAGTGAAGAGTACTCTACTTTAGGTGGAAATGTAAGTGAAAATGCGGGTGGTATGAGAGCTGCTAAATATGGTATCACAAAAGATTATGTGATGGCACTTCGTGCAGTTTTACCAAATGGAGATATTATTCAAGCTGGTAAAAAAACTATCAAAGATGTTGCTGGATATAATATTGCTGGTATTTTAACTGCTTCCGAGGGTACTCTTGCGATTATTACAGAGATAACTTTAAAACTAATTCCTAAACCAAAATATAAAAAAACATATATGGGAATTTTTCCAGATGTAACAAGTGCTATGAATGCAGTATTTAAATCGCTTGCATCTGGAGCAAATCCTGTGGCTATGGAATTTTTAGATAAACTCGTTATTCAAGCATTAAGAGAAAAATTAAATGTTGATTTACCTAGCGATGCAGGAGCTGTATTAGTTGGTGATGTTGATGGAAGTTTAGAAGATGAAGTTACATTTCAACTTGAAACATTAGAGAAATCATTTCAAGAGAATGGTGCAAAAAGTTTTGTAATTGCAAAAGATGATGATGAAGCAAAAAAACTATGGTTTGCAAGAAGAAATGCAAGTCCAGCAGTTACTATTTTTGGAACTAAAAAACTCAATGAAGATATCTCAGTGCCACGTAGTAAACTTCCAGAAGCTTTATCTGAGATTTATAAGATTGGTGATAAATATGGTATGCAAGTACCTTGTTTTGGTCATAGTGGGGATGGAAATATCCATGTTAACGTTATGGTTAAAGATAAAAATGATGAACAACAAATGAAAGATGGTCACAAAGCTATTGAAGAGATTTTTCAACTTGTTGTTGATATGGGTGGAACACTTAGTGGAGAACATGGTATTGGTACTTCAAAAGCACCTTATATGGATATTGCTTTTAATGAAGCAGAGATGGCATTATTTAAAAGTATCAAAAAAGCATTTGATCCAAACAATATCTTAAATCCATTTAAAATGGGACTGGATTAATCAATTATGATTAAAAGGGTATTTGATTTTTTTAATGATGATACCCCTTACTATGCAGCAAGTTTAAGTTTTTTTACAATCTTTGCAATTCTACCTTTACTTGCTTTGCTTATTGTAATAATTTCCAATATTCCTACTTTTTCGCAACATTTAGATAAAATCATGTTATATATTTTAGATTTTATAAATCCAACACACTCATCAACACTTTCCATACAAATAGAAAAGTTTCTAGAAAATACCAGTAAACTAGGTTATATAGGTATAGTTTATCTTATTTTTGTATTTACAATGTTTTTTAAAGACTATGAATATATTGTAAATAAAATTCATGGAGTACAATCAAGAGCAATGTATAAATCATTTTTTCTTTATTTAAGTTTTTTAGTTGTTATTCCATTACTCTTTTTTATTTTTATTGTTTTATCTACAGTGAGTGATTTTTCATATTTTGTATCGATATTTACTTCAGCATTTATATGGTTAGTCTTCATCATTTTATTTATGATATCAGCCAATACTAAAATAACTCTTCGATCAGCTGCTATTTCTAGCTCTATTACACTTATAACATTAAGTATTACAAAAACATTGTTTGGATACTATGTCAGTGCAAATACGACATATGCTACAATTTATGGTTCATTTAGTGTGGCTTTATTTTTCTTTTTGTGGATATATATATCGTGGAACATCTACTTGTATGGTACAAAATTATGTTCAATTTTAAATAAGGCTCAAATATCAGATGAAAATTAGTTCTCTATTTCTATTTTTAGTTGTTTTTGGTGTATCTCTTTTTGGTGCAGAAGATACTCCTTTAGTAAATTTATCGGTTGCTGCTGTTGAAGATCCAGCTCAATTTGTAAAAACAATCAATATCGCAATCATTTTAATGCTCTTTGTTTTAGCTCCAACGTTACTTTTAATGGTAACAAGCTTTACAAGGTTGATTATTGTTTTTGGTCTTTTAAGACAAGCTATGGGTCTACAACAGTCCCCTCCAAACCAAATCATTATCTCTCTTAGTTTAATACTTACATTTTTTATAATGGAACCGTATGCAAAGAAAGCATGGGAAAATGGAATCGATCCATACATGAAAGAAACTATCAACTATGAAGTTGCCTTTGATGAAAGTGTTGGACCATTTAAAGAATTTATGATTAAAAATACTAGAGAAAAAGATCTTGCTTTATTTTATCGTATTAAAAAAGAGCCAAATCCAAAAAATATAGAAGATGTTTCCCTTACTTTATTGATGCCTGCATTTATTGTTAGTGAGCTTAGAACAGCTTTTGAGATAGGTTTTTTAGTATTTCTACCATTTTTAGTTATTGATATTATTGTAGCATCTATTTTAATGAGTCTAGGTATGATGATGTTACCACCAGTTATGATATCCTTGCCTATTAAACTTATTTTTTTTATCATCATTGATGGATGGCATTTGATTATAGGAAATCTCGCCCAGTCCTTCAAATAAAAAGGGATAAAGTTAAAACTTTATCCCTTTTCAAACTATTTATCTTATTTGATACTTATTCGTACATACCTAGGAAAATCATCTTTTATTTTGTCATCAACATATACAGGAAAAACTTTTAAAATATTTTCTTTGTTCATATCAAATAGTCTCTTATCTCCACCAACAAATACAAGTTTTTCATAACTACCATCTTTTAAAACAGTAACACGTATACGTAATGATTGAGATACAGTAACATTTAAATCATCTCTTTTTACAATGTTAGTTGCCATTTTAAATTTTACATCACGAAGAAACTTCCGTAACATAACCAAATCAACGTTTTTTTCTTTTTCTGGGACTACTTTAGGTTTCAGTTCTTTTTTAATGATTTTGTTTATTACAGCTTGTTTATTTACAATACTTGTATTATTTTCTTTTACTACTATCTTTTTTTCAATTTGTTTTTTTTCTATTCTATTAAGAGTGGTATTTATATCATGTTTTATTGTAACATTAGATTCTACCTTTACAGCATCATCAGAACTGTCACTTAAAAATGTTGTATAACCATAATATCCACCGTATATTGTTGCAGCTAAAACTAAAATCACTCCAGTATCTTCTAAAAAACCTTTCGTTTTACCTTGCATAGTTTATCCTTTAAACAGATAGTTCTTGAAACTCTAATTTTGCTTCATCTAAAAGTTTTTGAGCTATTTCTAACTCTTTCATACCATTTTTGTATACTTCAACACTATTACTTAATGTAATCTCTGGATCAATTAATTTCTCCAATAATTTTTGTGCCTCTACTATTTTATTCTCAAACGTATTTGTTTCTATTTCATTACTCATATGTACCCTCTAACATTTTTACTATTTTTTCTTTATATTTATCAACTTCTACTAAAAAAGCATCATGACCATATGTACTATTTATCATATCATATGTACATAAACTACCATTTCCTACTTCTTGCATCATAGTGTAAATCTCTTCCATCTCTTCAGGATAAAATAAACAATCACCAGCAAAAGAGATAAGGTGCAGTTTCGATTTTATTTTTTTTATTGCATCATCTATTTTATCACTACCACGCGCTGCATTAAAAATATTTAATGTTTTAACAATATATAAATAACTCAATGGATCAAAATTATGAGGAAAGTTATAACAGTTATATTCTAAGTAACGTTCTACTTCAAACTTTCCAAATAACTCATATAAACCATCTTGTGCCACATAGGCACGTCCAAATTTATTATTCATACTATCACGTGAGAGATATGAAATATGTCCAGCAATTCTTCCCATTGCTAAACCATTAAGCCCATTTTCTTTGATATCTTCTGGATCGTAATTTCCATCTTTAAATTCTGGGTCATTTCTAATTGCATCAATTGCCACTTTATTAAAAGCGATTGCCCATGGTCTTGTATATGCAGTTGTAGCAATAGGTATAATCATATCAGAAAATTCAGGATACTCTATTGCATAACATAATGCTTGCATCCCACCCATGGATCCACCAATAACAGCTTTTACATGGTCTATCTCAAGAGAATCCATAAGAGTTTTTTGTGCTTTTACTATATCACTAATAGTAAGCACAGGAAATTTTAATCTATATAAATCACCTTTTTCATTCATAGGAGACATGGGTCCTGTTGAACCAAAACACGAACCTATATTATTAGTAGCTATTACAAAATACTTTTGCGTATCAATAGCTTTTCCATCACCAATAAGGTCATTCCAATACCCAGGCTTTCTATCACCTTCATAATATCCAGCAGCATGATGAGAACCACTTAATGCATGCGTGATAATAATGATATTTGATTTATCCTCATTCATCTGTCCATATGTTTCATATATGATTTCATATGTTTCTAGAAGTCTTCCACTTTCTAAATATAAAGGCTTGTCAAATTTTGCTGTTTTAGTCGTAATATCCAATTAATTCTCGCTTTAGTTCATTCTTTATATAGTAGATTTTATCTAAATTATAATTTATCTCGAATTAAAATTCAATTTTTATCTTTATATAATATAAACTCCACCAAGTTCTTTTAACATACCTTCAACATTGTTATTAACATAATATCCGCTATCAAGTTCTACATCACCAAGTTTTGATTTGATAGTTAAAGTAACTTCCCTTTTTCCTTGATTTTGAGAAATAATATTAAAAAGTTCATAAATTATTTTATCATCTTCAGTGAATTCTATAGCGATATTTAATGGTGCAAGTTTTTTTTCAGCAGGTTTACCTTTTTTTAATTTTTCAGTTTTTGCTTCTTTTAATGATTCTATTTTTTTCAGATTAAATTTTGTTCCAAAATCATCTATTTTTACACCAACTTTAAAGGCAATAGGTTTCGTTAAATCAAAATCTTCCTCAATCTCTTTAATTCTATCTTCAAAAAGCATCAATTCAAAACTTCCGTGTAAATCCATAATTGTAGCGATACCAAAAGGGAAACCTTTTTTAGATACTCTTTTTTGAATACTTTCTATTTGTCCTAATAACAACGTTTCACTTCCATCAGATAAAGTATCAAATTCACTACTTAAAGTATAATTTATCTCTGAAAATGTTTCTCTAAATTCATCCAAAGGATGTCCCGAAACATAAAAACCTAAGGAAGCTTTTTCAAACTCTAGAATCTCTTTATCTTCATATTCAGGCATATCGTTGAGAGATATATCTATTTTTGTCATATCTTCATCATCACCAAAAAGTGAACCAACTGCTTGTTTTTTTGCTTGGGCAGCTTTTCCTGCTGTTTCTACTATATCTTCTATTTGTAAAAGTAAAGCTTTTCTACTATATCCAAATTTATCAAAAGCACCAGATTTTATAAGTGCTTCAATAACTCTTTTATTTACCTTAGAACTATCAATTCTTGATACAAAATCACTTAAATCACTAAATTCACCCTCTTCTCTTGAGGCAATAATAGAGTTAATAGCGACATCTCCAGCACCTTTTAAAGCACCCATACCAAATAAAACAACCTCTTTATCATCTTCTAATGTATCTGCACTAAATACCAAATAAGATTTGTTGATATCTGGTGGTACAAGATCAAATCCCATACGTTTTACTTCATCAACATACTTTACAACTTTATCTGTATTATCTTTTTCTAGTGTAAGAAGTGAAGCCATAAACTCTGTAGGATAATAACATTTTAAATAACTTGTATAAAATGTTACAAGGGCATATGCTGCTGAATGTGACTTATTAAATCCATATCCAGCAAACTTTACAATAAGATCAAAAAGCTCTTCACAGTGACTTTTATCATACCCTTTTTTTGCTCCACCATCGGCAAACTCACCTTTAAGTCTATCCATCTCCTCAACAATTTTTTTACCCATTGCACGACGTACTAAATCCGCTCCACCAAGTGAAAAACCACCAATAACCTGAACGATCTGCATAACTTGCTCTTGATATACAATAACCCCATATGTAGGCTCTAAAATAGGACGTAAAGGAGCATCAAATTCATCATAAAAGTAGTTAATCTCTGCTCGACCATGTTTTCTATCAATAAAATCATCAAGCATACCAGACTCCATAGGTCCTGGTCTATATAAAGCAAGAACGGCGATAATATCCTCAAAGTTAGATGGCTTTAGCCTTCTACATAAATCTTGCATACCTGTTGATTCTATTTGGAATAATCCAATAGTATTTCCAGTACAAATTAAATCATAAACATCTGTATTATTTACATCTTCTCTTGTAAAATCTATTCTTTTACCATGACGTTTTTCTATAAGTTGCAATGCACCTTCAATAACAGTAAGCGTTTTAAGTCCAAGGAAGTCAAATTTAATTAAATCAACATCTTCAACGTACTTACCATTATATTGTGTAGCTAATGTATCTAATCCACTTGGTTTAAATAAAGGTGTTTTTTTCCATAAAGCTTCATTTGATATAACAACCCCAGCAGCATGTGTACCGGCATTTCTATTTAAACCTTCAAGTGCCAGTGCATATTCCCATACTCTTGCAGCTTTTGGATCCATATCACAAAGCTCTTTTATCTTAGGCTCTTTTTCCCAAGAATCAGCAAGATTAATCCCCAGTTCATCAGGAATAAGTTTTGCCATTCCATCAGCTTGAGAATAAGGCATATCTAAAACACGAGCAACATCTCTGATAACCCCTTTTGCTAAGAGTTTACCAAAGGTGATAATTTGAGCAACATTCGCACGTCCATATTTTTCAACAACATAATCAATAACCTCTTGACGTCTCCCTTGACAGAAATCCATATCAATATCTGGCATCGATATTCTCTCTGGATTTAGAAATCTCTCAAAAAGAAGTCCGTAAGGCATAGGATCAATATCTGTGATCTCTAATGCAAATGCAACCAAACTCCCTGCAGCAGAACCCCGTCCAGGACCAACTGGAATTTTTTGTTCTTTTCCAAAGATAACAAAGTCCCAAACAATAAGCATATATCCTGGGAATTTCATATTATTAATAATATCCATCTCTACTTGTAATCTATCTCTATACTCTTGATGTTTTGATTCATCAACAATTACTAGCCGTTTTTCTAAGCCTCTTTCACACTCATCTATAAATAATACTTTATCATTTTCTAAACTATATTCTAATTCTGGTTCAGGTAAAACAAGATTATTTACTTCTGATTTTTCTCTTGTAAATTTAAAGTTAGGGGGAGTAGGATCACCTAGTTTTATCTCTAGGTTACACTTATTTGCTATCTCTTGAGTATGCTCAATAGCTTCAGGGATATCTGCATATAAAGCAATCATCTGTTCAGGTGATTTTACATAAAACTCATGAACACTATGACGCATTCTATTTGGATCATCATACAATTTATTCATAGCAATACACATAAAAGCTTCATGCGCTTCAGCATCTTTTGGATTGGTATAGTGAGTATCATTTGTTGCTACAATTTTAATACCAGTTTCTTGTGAAATCTGAATAATTTGTTTATCTATAAAATGTTGATCTTTAATCCCATGTCTCATAATCTCTAGGTAGAAATCATCACCAAAAATATCTTTATATTCTAATGCAATTCTTTTTGCTTCATCATACCCTTTAGCACCATTTTTAACATTTCTTTCATTTGCAAGATTTAAATGCCAATTTATTTCACCTTGTAAACAAGCAGCGGTACATACAAGACCTGCAGAATTTTCTCTTAACATTTTTTTATTGATTCTAGGGTAATAATAAAAACCATGCATATAAGCCTGTGAACTTAAAAACATTAAATTTTTATATCCCTCATCATTTTTAGCATATAAACAAAGGTGAAATCTCTGTTTTGTAGTTTTATCACCTATCTCATCTTGATTATGAATATACGCTTCCATACCAATAATAGGTTTTATACCCTCTTTTCTCATGGTATTGTAAAAATCAATAGTACCGAACATATTACCATGATCGGTCATAGCAACAGAATCCATACCTAACTCTTTAATTTTTTTAGCTAAAACTTTAATTTTATTAGCACCATCAAGCATCGAGTACTCAGTATGTAAATGTAAATGTGTAAATTGTTGTGTTTGATTTGTAGACATTTGAGAATTTTATCTTATTATTAATATATTAGTGATTAAATAAAAAAAGTAATAGTGTTGTATATTTTTTGGACATAAAAAAAGGTTAATAGGAAAACCCATTAACCTTTTAGATATAAGTAAAATTACTTATTATACAAATGAAATATAAGCCATTTGTGTAGCATCACCACGTCTGATTCTAGTTCTAACGATTGATGTATATCCACCGTTTCTTTCAGCATATTTAGGTGCAATTTCTGTTACAAGTTTATTTGTAGCAGTTTTACTTTGTAATGAAGCAAAAACTAATCTATGTGAATTTAAATCACCAGAAGCAGCTTTTGTTATTAATTTTTCCATATATCTTTTTAATTCTTTAGCTTTAGGCACAGTAGTTTCAATTTTTTCTCTTTCGATCATACATATTGCAAGATTTGCTAATAATGCTTTTCTATGAGAAGATGTTCTACTAAG
>Ga0193964_1000329_pt1 | contig 23522 bp, 19 predicted proteins | sample FB_7_MG_FD_140323 | JGI IMG/M metagenome (GOLD analysis project Ga0193964, IMG submission 140323) | Microbial mat bacterial communities from the Broadkill River, Lewes, Delaware, United States - FB_7_MG | ecosystem: Environmental > Aquatic > Freshwater > River > Microbial mats | place: USA... | reverse complement strand
CCGTTGTCATTGTTTCCTTGATAGACACCGTTGTATTCTATACGGCCGGCTGGAGAAAGGCCGGGGATCGGCGTTTTTTCAGGGTAGAAGGGGGCATCCGCTGTTTGCTCCCACATCCAGCCCCCTGAGATTTGAATGTCTATATAAAAATCAAGACAGGGGCGGGATTTGATTCGTACCAGCGGACCGGTTGAAATCATATGATTCGGGCTGTAATAACCGCCATGGCCAAATGTGAAAAAATTAGAGTTGTGTTCAAAGTGTTGATAAGACCCATAAACACCATAGGTTAACTCCCATTTTTTTCCAAGTTCCCTTGTCTGGCCAAAAGCCAAATCAACCGTCCATGCGGTGTTATCCATCACATTTTCACCCCGGTATACATCAAAACCGATACGTCCACTGAGCCACCAGCTTTCCCACGGGACAATTGTATGTCCTAATTTTCCGCCGGTTTTGGTTACCCGACCCCAAGCATCATCCCCATAGGGATCATCTAATCCGGCATAGGACAGGATGGATTCGTCGACCGCGCTGCGGTGAATATCGATCTCAAATCCGTTGACGATTGTATCGATATTGAAAAGCGGCGTTATGCCGACATCCCCGCCAATGGGTGACGTGCCAATGGCCACGTTGAAGGGATAGGGTCCTTCTTTTTTATAACTTAACCAGAGTTGATGGAAGTTAGACTGATTGTCTAATGCCGCTTTAGATTTACTCCCGTCTTGGTACCAATAATAGCTGCCTGCCCGAAAGGCTGACGGATCACTGCTGTCAAGTTGTTTATAAACATGGGAAAAGGTCAGTTGGTGACCAAAAGGAAAACAGATGCTGGTTGAAACCGGAAATGCGATTTCATTAAGCCGGGACAGACCGGGGTCGCCGGACCGGTGACGAAAATAGACGGATGCGTTAATCCGGGGGGCGTCGGCATTTGCAAAACAGGCCTCCGGATCATCGAGAACCTGGGATGCCATAATTGGTGCCTTATGTTTTTCGTAAAAGTAAGCTGCTGCGCGTCTGACACCAATAAGGTTGCTGCGCCCCATATCATGGGCCAGATTCCAGGCATCAGCCCTTTTTCCCCCGCGCATATATCCGTCAAGGACCTGAACACCAATATTGGTAACGGCTTTGCTGGCGTTATTATTATCCAGAAGAGCCAGCCGGTGGAATAAATCTTTACCCGCTGAAAATCGATTTTGGGCCAGGTTGTCCAAAATCGCTTCGCGATAGATGTTTTCCCGTAATTCCATCAATTTTGCCGACTGCGGCAGCCTTGGGTTTTCCATGAGGCGTATGGCTTCTTCCCATTTTTTTTGGTGCAGCAGGCTGTAGCCTAAACCAATGTGGGTATCCTGATTATCTGGGGTGATGTCGGACAGGTGTTTGAAATCCAACTCAGCTGCCGCATAATTTTGGTTGTGATAATGATCCCATGCAGAAACGATCAGGGCAAATTCATGCGTGGGATTGCTTTTCAGGATACGCCGGGCAATCAGGGCTCTCTCCGTTGCGCCTTCCGGATAGGCCTCCATAAGAGCTGGCAGCGTTTTGGGCAATTGATAGCCGTCTTTGACCAGTAGAGAAAATATGGACTTGGCTTCTTCTTTTTTCCCCTGTTTCAAACGGGTATATCCCAGTCCCATCCGGGCATTTTGTCTCAATGTCATATCCGGGGCCGTTTGGACCTGGAGAAACCCTTCGGCCGCTTGGGTCAGTTTGCCCGAATTGAACTGATGCCAAGCCGTGGCCAGAATTTCTCCATGGGTCAGTTCCTTGGCAGGCAAGGCGGGGCAATAGAAAAGAGATAAAATGATACTGTATATAATCGTCGTTTTTAGAAAAATATTCATGGCAATTTTACCGAACGGGCCAGAAGATAAAGTGTGTTTGAATAATAATCGTCTTTTTCCGTTAAAATTTTTTTATCTGCGATTTCCATGAGCCGGGCACCCAGATCGTTTTCTCCAATGATTTGGCCGCACCGGGCAAAGATCGCATAAAATCCGGCAGGTGCCATGAACATCGATATCTGGTTATCCACTAAATCAACTACATTGGGCAGCATCCGGGTTGTTTTATAGAATGACAGATATTTTGAAAATTGGGCCAGCCCATTCTTCTGCGAATCGGACATTGCCATGTATAGTGGAATTCTAATGGCTTCATAACCAAAATTTTTACTGCGTTTCTTATTAATTTTCACACCGGTTTCATCCATGGATATCCAGTCACAGGGTAATTCCAGCTGGGTCAAGGAATGCCCAAATGTCAGTTCAAAGCTGTGGGCAGCCAGGGTCCGCCAAAATTCAGGATCATCGATTTGTGCAAATTTTTCAAAGGCAGGATAAACAAAATAGCTGGGATTAAGAATGACGGCTTCAGGGGATGAAAAGCCGAAATATCCAGGCAACAGGATCATACGGCCGTATTTTTTAATTACCAGCGACTTTTTAATTGCGGCAATAATGGACAATGCGTGGTCGGCCAGAGCCGGTTCGGCCCACAATTGGGACGCATCAAGCAGGGCCCAGGCGATCAGCAGATCCCCATCGGTTGCGTTGTTATAATCAAGGATATCCCATTGGCCATTGATACGCACACCCCACTGCCAGGTTGAAAGGGGGTCGGCCCGAACCATAAGGTTTTGCCGGGTCCATTGGTAGATGCGGTTAAAAGAGGCCCGGTCTTTATGGGCAACGGCCAGGAGCATGCCATATCCCTGACCTTCTGAATGACTGGTTTTTTTTTGAAAGAAATCAATGACCCGGCCGTCTTTTGCAACAAAATGATGGCGGTAATACGCCCAGGTGCCTGGCGTTTCTGCAAAACAAAATTCTGCAAGCACCAGGCAGCAGCCCAAAGCGGTTAATAGGCAGGCTGTTTTTAGTTTAATCACCTGTAAGTCTCCTTTTATTTCTTGCTCTCAGCAGCAGATACAGCACCAGCGCAAGGCTGAAACACAGGCCGGCAATCACACCGATGAACCACAATGGATAGGTGTTGGCATAATAATCCATAAACGGGATGGGTGACACCTTGCCCAGGTAATAACTATCACCCAACCTGAACGAACGGGTGTCCAACTCCGGGTCCGTTAAATTGATTAATGCCGTATCGCCTCTAAGGGATGCTTGAACCCTTGGATCCCAGAGTGCCTGTCCGGTTTTTACCATATCTTCTTTATTTTCTGCAGTCAGCATGAATACGGTTCTGTTTTTACCATTGGGATTCTGAAATTCGATGCATGCTCCCCGGCCTTGAATGAAAATAGGATCAGCGCGAAGGATGACCAGTTTGGATTCTTTTATAGTGACTTGAGAAATTTTTCCCTGCCGTGGATGGAAGAATTTGGACAATAGACTGTTTTTTTCACAATCCCCCTTGGGTCTGCCCAGATGGGGCATTTTTATCGGACCGGGCGTTGTCAGGTCGATGGGAGCCGCCTTCCGAAAGGATTGCGGAATAGTATCGTTCTGTGAGACAAAGATGAGATCTTTATCTTCTGATACCGGGGTCTCCAGATGCCAGGTCGCTGCAAGGGGCGGAAATCCGATCTTTTGTGACGTCATTGCAATCAGATTGACCGAGGCCATAAATGAGGCCGGGGTTTTGTCTGGAATGGCAATTTGGGTTTCCCTCATGTCCGGGTACCTGCCAAACGGGAACCCATCGGTGAGCAACGCTCCCAAATTTGGCATTTCAATCCATTGGTCTATTTCAGGAAGGCTCAATGTGGAATTTTCAAATACGGTTATCCTCAGATTGCCGGTTTGGATCAAGGTGCACTGATCCGTTATCTGCGGGACCAACTCCGGTGCAAACAACAGTCTGTTGATGCCGTGTTTCAAGGACGACATCAAAATATGCACTTCGTAGTCAAGATATTTTCCGCCGGAAGGATCCTTTAAAGGAATACCGGCAACAAATTTGTTGTTTAATTGGATATTGAGAACAGAGTCCTCCCTCATGGCTGCACCGTAGGCAATGGTCAGGGAAAGAACCGCTTGATCATTGGGGGTCAGGTGGGCGTTGGAGGGAACCCGGAATTCAATTCCTTTGGGGGTGGCCGTCATTCCTTTAAAGGTAAAAGAGTCCATCCCCAATGCTTTCAAGGCATATGTGCATCCGGGTACCAGGCCGTTTTTAAATCGATAGGGTTCCAGGGTGGGAACCTGGATGTCTGTCAGGTGGACAGATGACGCATCGGGCAATGGCATGGACAGAAGGGACAAGGCGGTCGCTGCTTTGAGAATTTCATTTTCATTTCGTCCGGAAACAATGATTAATGCATGACCAGGGTCTGCCTTTGGATTGGATTGTGATGTCCCATTGGGTTCCAGGTAGGGCAGGTGATGAAGACTTAAATGCGGGCCTTGGATATTTTCCCATAGACTGTCGGGCAAGCCAAACCGGGAAAGTTTTAATTTTAAGAATTCAGGGCCTCCCACCAGAATTGTGTCGGTTCGGCGGTTGATCTGGTCGGTGTTAAAAAAACGTGCCCTTCGATATTCATAACGGTTGGTTATCCCTGTGGCACATAGCGTCACCGATTTCATGATGCCCGGTGTGAGTTCAGGGAAAATCAGGTCAATATCCGGGGGATGAATATTTTTGGGATCATATAAAAAATCGTTTATCGCCGACACCCTCAGGGGAATGTGTTTTAAATCCATTTCAAGTTCAAGTACGGCATCGACCAGTTCAATGGATGTCCACAACTCCGGTGCGGATGGGTCTTCGCATCCGGTTTCGACCGAATGCTGGGCCACTTGAATTTCAAAAGGATGGTATCCCGGGCTGAGCAGTTCCGGCGGAATGTTTACGGTCATTTTCTTTTTATACACCAACGGATCCAGGCTGTCCTGGGCCAGTACGAATTCATCAAAGACAAAAATCAGTTTTGATCGATCCTTTATCAATGCACTTGAATTGGTATATCCAAATGTCAGCCTGGCTTTATGGACCTTCCACCGTTCCGGAATGGGCAGTTTCAGTTCAAATCGCTGTGTATTTGCCTCCATACCGCTAAGCCGGATGTTATCCACCGCCATAAAATCCTTTAGCGGTAAAGAAACGGTTTGTGCATGAACGGCAGCCGGAAGCCATAGACTTAAACAGATCACAAAAGCAAAAATTTTTTTCACGACAGATCCTCACGATGTTTGGAAATTAAGCGGTAGATACGATAAATGTATACTTTTATATTTTGATATACAAGGGATGAAACGCCTTTAAAATTGGAAATAAATCCTGAAATCCCTATTTGCAAAAGTTTTAAAAATCCAAAAAAGTTTCCAATACGGGTATCCTGATGATGTTGGCCGTAAAACTTCCATCGATTGCTGTCCCCATATACGAAATTGACCGTCGCCGTTAGTTGTGCCAACGTATCAGTGACAAATGAACAACCCAGTTTAAACTGACCTCCTGCAAAAATAATATGCTCAATGATTACAGATAGCTGATAATCCTCTCCACGGCTGTCTTTTACATGGAGCACCAAGCGGTCATTGACCCCCAGACCTGCATCCTCATTAACCCGGATACCGGCCCCGGAGACGGACAGGTCAAAAATGGTTCCGGAAATGCGCTTATGATCATATTCCAATGTCGCTTTTTCACAGGTTTCATAGCGGTGCTGTTTCCTCAACTGGCGTTTTTCCCACACCACCCCAAGGCAGCCCAACAAAAGAATCATGTTAAAGAGATTCCATGCCATGCAAATGAGTATGGAGTCCATCATTTCAGGGGTTCGGATCATCTGATAGATGCCGGTGAAACAGCCTGCGGCACTGATCATGAGCATTATATAAAATGGCATCGATAAATGGCTTAAAAAATCCTTACCATGGGAAACCGCCTTGGGTGTAACTTTAAACACAGGTGCCCGGGGTTTCATAATGACCGACAGGATAGCCGGCAGCAGATATATGCTTTGAATGGTTTCATAAAGTTCTGAAAAAAACGGGTGCCGAAATCGGCCAAAAAGAAAATTGGACAGGATGTGTGCCCCCAAAAGGTGGGGCAAAGCGTAGGCCAGCACCTGGGTCAATGATGCATTGTAAATCCGGAGTCCAAAAAACAGTAGGACCAGGGGCGATAAATAAAAAATGATCCGGGCAATGCCAAAAAACCAGAACAGCGTGGCATTGAAATAGCAAATCCGCTGGGGTAGGCTCAGGCCTTTTTGCAACAACGGGTTTTTAAGAATGAAAATTTGTATCATTCCTTGTGCCCATCGACTTCTCTGGATGATGAAATCCGAAAACGTCTCCGGTGTCAGGCCGATAATCAGTGGTTTTTTTAAATATGCGCTTGAATACCCTTTGGCATGGAGCCCCAAGGCGGTTTCCGCATCTTCTGTTATGGAATTTCCGGCAATTCCGCCCGTTTCCATCAGGTATTTGCGCCTCAGTATTGCGGCAGATCCGCAAAAAAATGATGCATTCCAAAAATCCAGTCCCGGGTGAATCGCACCGTAGAACATTTCATTTTCACTGGGGCTTTTTTTAAAAATATTCAAATTTTTTTCTAACGGATCTGGATTAATAAAATAGTGAGGGGTCTGTAGTAAAAAAAGATTGGGGTCTTTGAGGAAAAAGCCAACTGTTTTTTTGAGAAAATCCCTTGTCGGAACGTGATCGCAGTCAAGGATGAGTATTAAGTCGCCACAGCCCTGCTGAATGCCCTGATTTATACATGAAATGCTGTCAAACGCATCTTCATCCAGGGTGCACTCACAGCTGAACAGCGCCTCGTTTAGGTTTCCGGCTTTGGCAGATACGTTTTCATCCCGGGTCGCATAAATGATAGACAATTCCGATGCAATCTGTTTTAGCTTGTTTGATCGGTGCCTGGCCGCTTGAGCCTTTTCTTTATTTGCATCCTCCAGCCGTTGTTTCGTCCCGCCGTCATCCAGGATATAGATAGTTCGTTTTTCTTTGGGGTAAAGAATCTGGGTCGCAGCAAGGGCGGTAATTTTCACCATATCAACCGGTTCGTTATACGTGGGGATATAAATATCTACCGTAGGACAATCCAGATGGTCAAGCGGCTGTTCCACTGACCGGCGATCCAACGGCCAGACATTAACGAACATGCCAAAAAAATATATAACAATACCATAGACTTCTGCACCAAATAACATCAATGCGACAATCATATCCGGCACTCCGTTGAATGACAGACTTACATTAATCCTGAACTGCAGATATCTCAAAGTTAAAAAAGAACAAATGGTCATCATCAGTATTCTTGACAGCTTTGCTGTATGGGCACTGACCATGCTGGTGATCCCGATAATAAGCACCAGCAGCCCGCCCAATAGCGCCTGGTGAAATAAGGACAGATATGCACTGGACATCAAGAGGACGCCTGTGACGATCAATATTGCAAGCCCTCCGGCCAGGTGCTTTCCAATCCGTTCCGTCTTGTTTTTAGGTTGATTTTCGATTTTTGCCTCTTTAGAATTTCGTATGGAGAGCATTCGCCTTTGATTTGAGAAAAAATATTTTAACATCCCAAGCAATTTAATTTGGAGATAAAACTCAAGATTTAGTTTTCAGCACCAAGGGCTAATGGAGATTTTTTAAGCCCTTTATGTTTGAAACGCTGAATCGTTGTATGATTGTAGCCAGTAACGACCCGAGGGTCAATGAGAATTACCCTGTTTCTTTTGCTTGTCAATCTGGTTTAAGTAGATAGAATGGTGCATTTAAATCAAGAAAATAAAAATGAAACAAAGTATAAAAGGGGGGGGGCTGGATGCCTTTGGGGCATAGGGCTTTTTACTGCTCCAGGAACGGTTCAGCAACATCCAGTGGACCGCTGTTTTCTTTGCCCTGGCCCTGGCATATATCGGCTTCAGGGTCGTCATGGGCACAACGTCCTTTACCCGACATAATCGGACTACCTTTATTTTTATTTGGACCGGCGTGCCCCTTTACATAGTGGACACGGCAGTCCATGCAAAAAAATCGTAATCACACAACTTTTCCGTCTTTCCAGAATGGAGACATCTCCCGTAGTCTGTCAATGGCCGGGACCAGGGTCTGTACAATGGTGTCCATTTCCGCTTTGGTGTTATAGTGGGACAATGAAAACCGAATGGTTCCGTGGGCTGATTTAAAGGGCACCTGCATGGCCATGAGTACATGGGAAGGATCCAGGGAGCCTGATGTGCAGGCAGATCCAGAAGATGCGCATATGCCGGCCTGGTTCATCAGCATGAGGATGGATTCGCCCTCAACGGCATCAAAGCCGATGGACAGGGTATTGGGTAGGCGGTTTTTCCTGTCTCCGTTCACGGATGTTGCGGGGATGGCCTCTAAAATCTGTGTCTCAAGGTAATCCCGGATTTCACGAACTTGAGTATCCATCAGGGGAAGATTGGTTTTTGCAAGTTCGCAGGCCTTGCCCAGGGCGATGATGGATGCCGTGTTTTCCGTACCACCCCTGCGTCCCTTTTCCTGGTGGCCGCCAATGAGAAAGGGCGAAAATTTGATGCCTTTTTTGGCATAGAGCACGCCAATCCCCTTGGGTGCATGGATTTTATGTCCTGACAGGGAGAGCATGTCCACGTCGGCTTCCTTAACGTCAATGGGAATCTTTCCCGTGGCCTGAACCGCATCAGTATGAAACCAGATCCCTTTTTCCTTTGCTCTTTGAGCAATTTCGGCAATGGGAAATATCACCCCTGTTTCATTATTCGCCCACATGACGGAGACAATGGCGGTATCCTCGGACATGGCACTGTACAGGGTGTCAAGGTCAAGACGGCCCCTTTTGTCCACCGGCACGAAGGTCACCTTATATCCTTTTTTTTCCTGCAGGTGAAAACAAAGGCTTCTGATTGCCGGATGTTCAACTTCTGTGGTGATAATGTGTTTTTTTTGCGGAAATGCGTTGAGGGCCGCGTTAATGGCTGCATTATCGCTTTCAGTACCGCAGGCGGTAAAAATAATTTCCCCAGGGTCTGCATTGATCAGGTCTGCCACCTGTGCCCTGGCCTGCTGGACTTTTTTATTTACGGTATCCGCAAACCCATACATTGAGGACGGGTTACCGTAAAATTGTCCTAAATACGGCAGCATCTCTTGGATCACTTCGTCAGCTACCCGGGTGGTGGCGTTATTATCAGTGTAAATCATATCAATCCTTTTTTTCAATCACTGTGCTGCCGAATATGTTTCCATGGTCTTGTGGATAACTTCTTCAATTCTGTCCAGGCATTTGCCGCAGCCACCGCCGGCTTTAAGGTAATTGGTCACATCTTCGGTGTTCTCAAGGCCATTGTTTTTAACGGCATCCATAATTTCAAGATCTGTGACATCAAAGCATTCGCATATCATTTCTCCGGGCTTTTCAAGGATCTGAATCCCGCGGAAATCGGCAATGGCTTTTTTAAGGGCAGACTGGCCCATGACCGAACAGTGCATTTTTTCTTTGGGTAGCCCGCCCAGGTAATCGGCAATGTCGTCATTGGTTACTTTGGCTGCATCATCCAGGGTCATACCCTTGATGATTTCGGTTAACGCTGAGGAGGAGGCCACGGCAGACGCACAGCCGAACGTCATAAACGTGGCGTCTATAATTCTTTCATTCTCGTTTACCTTTAAATACAGCTTCAGTGCGTCGCCGCAGTTCAAAGACCCTGTCTCGCCGATAGCGTTGGCCCCTTCAAGCTCCCCCACATTCCTTGGCTTTAAGAAATGTTCCATGACTTTTTCTGAATAATCCCACATATATGACTCCTTTTATTCCCAATTTTCATCCCTTCAGCACAGATGAATTTCTTCATAAAAATATACTACACAGTGGTAGTTTGTCAATCGGGCCCGAAAAAATTTAAAGAATTGTCCAGGCGAATCAGTGCCGGGTCTGTATTCAGATTAAAAACAACATCCCGGACAATAATTTCAACACCCTTTAACCTGGCATGCATAAGCTTTTCTGCATATTCCGGATCAATGTCAGCGGCCGGGGTAAAGGCATGGGCATCCGTGCGCTGGACAAGGAAAAACAGCACCGCCCTGTGCCCCTTGGCAGCCAGGGTCACAAGTTCCTGGATATGCTTTTGCCCCCGGGTCGTAACGGCATCCGGGAACCTGGCCACCCCGTTTTCCACCAAGGTGCAGTTTTTGATTTCCACAAAACACTGTTTTCCGTTGTTATCTTCCAGCATCAGGTCCAGGCGGGTGTGTTCAGAGGTTTTTACTTCAGATTTCACCTGGCTGTAACCGGAAAGCTCTGGGATTAGATCATTTTCCACAGATGCTTTGACCAGTCGGTTGGGCACCAGCGTATTAATACCGATGAACGTGCCGTCAATCCGGGTAAGTTCCCAGGTGTATTTAAGCTTTCGTTTCGGATTGCTGCTTTGTGATATCCACGCCTCGCTACCCGGCCGGGCACAGCCTTTCATGGACCCCGAGTTAGGACAGTGGGCTGTGACCACTTCACCGTTTTCCAGTTCAATATCAGCCAGAAAGCGTTTATATCGCTTTAAAAGTTTTCCCTTGATCAACGGCGGCAGTTCATACCCGTTATACATGATAATTATCGTCCAATATTTCAGATTGCAGCAATTTGTCTGCTCTCTTGAATTCGTTCTCTATCTGTAGAAACAAACTGGGCGTATCCGTCAGTGCCTTTCTTCTGCCTTTTTCTTCCAGGTCTTTGAGCAAGGCTGATAATTTCATAGCACCCAGGTTCGCACTGCTTGATTTTAGACTATGGGCGATGGAATAGACCGTGCCGGCATCGTTATCGCGAATAGCTTGCTGTAGGTTCTTCAATTGATTCGGAGTCTCTTCAAGAAATAAGTTAATAATTTGGCTCAATATGTCTGCAGCCCCTTCGCTTTGCAATGAGCGAATATTTTCCAGTGCCTTCCGGTCTAACACATCAGCGTTTGCTAACGCAGAAACTTCCATAGCTTTAGGGTAGAGACTTTGTTCCGGTGATTGTTGAGGGCGTGATTGCAGGTTGTCCGGTAACCAGCGTGTCAGAATTTCTAAAATTCGATCTTGCCCAAACGGTTTACTGATATAATCGTTCATTCCGACAGCCAGACATTTCTCCCGGTCACCACTCAAGGCATTTGCCGTCAGAGCAATAATCGGAATGTGTGTGCCTTTTTTAGCTTTGTTTTCCTGTTGACGTATTTTACCTGTGGCTTTATAACCGTCCAGACGCGGCATCTGACAATCCATAAAAATCATGTCGTACAAATTATTTTCAGCGCAAGAAATTGCTTCTAATCCATCTTTAGCTAAATCAACTTTACAGCCAAGCTTACGCAAAACAGCTTTAGCCACCTGCTGATTGGCAAGGTTGTCTTCAGCTAAAAGAATCTTAGCAGCAAACGTTATAGTTCCTTTTTTCAGATTGTACTTGGTGATCAATTCATGGTTTTCTGACTGATTCTTTTTCATCAATGTCACCAGACTGTTATACAGGTCAATCTGCCGAACCGGTTTAGTCAGATAAACCTTAATCCCGGCCTCTTTGGCAAGGTTGCCATCTCCGCGAATTCCAGCGGAGGTGAGCATGACCATCTTGGTACTGCTGATAGATGGATCTTTTTTGATCAGTCGCGCGACATTCAGCCCGTCCATTTTTGGCATATGCATATCCAGAATAACCATGTCAAACGGATCCCCGGCGGCGGCAGCCTGACGCAGCTTGGTTAAGCCTTGAATGCTATCTTTTACGATATCATGCTTGATCCCCCACGTGGTTATTTGATGAATCAGCAGGTTCCGGTTGGTTGCATTGTCATCAATAATTAAACTGCGTAAACCCTGCAACTCATAATTTGGTGCCTTGGTAGCAATATAGGTTGGTGATGATTTTTTGACAGTAAGGTCAAATCGGAACTCTGCACCCTGGCCGGGTTGACTGTAACAACTGATTTCACCGCCCATCAATTCGACCAGTTGCTTTGAAATCGCCAGCCCAAGACCGGTCCCCCCGTATTTACGGGTGGTTGATTCATCGGCCTGGGAAAACGGTTGAAATAACTTCAACTGTTCTTCTTCACTCAAACCGATACCGGTGTCTCGAATTGAAAATTGCACATTGGTCGTCTTTTGGCTGTTCCCATTTTTAACCTGTATCACGACTTCACCCTGATCCGTAAATTTGATTGCATTGGAGATCAGGTTGGTCAAAATTTGGCGGAGCCGGTTCGGATCAGAGCATATCTCCGAATGCAGATTTACGGCAAGATCAACTATCAGTTTTAATCCTTTGACGTGTGCTTTGTGTGCAAGCATCTGTGCGACATCATTGACCAGGTCCGACAGGTTGAAATTGATCGTTTCTATTTCCAGTTTGCCGGCTTCGATCTTGGAAAAATCCAAAATATCGTTAATGATGTTCAACAACGATTCGCCGGAAAGAATGATGGTTTCAACAAAGTTGTGCTGCTCTGGAGTCAGCTCGGTATCCAGAATCATTTCGGCCATTCCCATAACACCGTTCATGGGGGTGCGAATTTCATGACTCATGTTGGCCAGGAAAATACTTTTCGCCTGATTGGCCTCATCAGCCGCTTTTTGAGCTTCCACTAACCGCTGCTGCACAAACAGATTGCACAATAATGATTCCGTTTGCTGGGTAAATACTTTAAATGAGTTTCTCATTTTCGGAGTAATCTCATTGTAGAATTCATAATTTTCTTTCGTTCGGCCTCCGGCCAGCAGTGCAAATAACTCTTTGTTTTTGTTGAAGCAAGGCGCCCAAATAACTTGTTTCAGCTGTAATTTTTCCCATATCTTACACTGCTCCCAGGATTCGATTACAGGATTGGAGTCTGGGTAAAAATGGGAAAGGTCGACTGGATAGGCTTCGCCAGGACTCTGATCACAATCGATCAGGCTCTCGGCGACAATTTGTGAGTTTTCGAGATCGACACTGAAAAACATGCCGACCTCAAGTTCGAAAACATCCACAATCGCTTCAGCGACTACTTCAGCGAAAGCAGCAAAATCATGAGCAACAATGGCACGACGGTTGAATTCCGAAATAGCCTCAAATCTTGCCAGTTCGTTATCGAGATGGTCGCGCGTGTTGATCAGCTCTTGTTCGATCGCGGAAAAGCGCGTAACACGAAGCTGCAGTTCTTCAAATTCTTTTTGCCTGGAAGAAATGTCATTGGCTTGTTTTTTAGGGATTTGAGGCATTTTTTCAAAAACGCTTTAACATAATCAAAGTGGAGGCTCCTGGGAGATTACTGGTCACGGAACAGCGCATAAATCGCAGTAGTGTAGTTATGGTATTTATTTTTTCCGTTCAGGCGTGCAAATTCACCAAATCCGTACATGCCAAGCCATGGCGGTGTTTGACCTTTTCCTGAAAGTGGGTGCTGCATATTGGCAACTATTTCTTCTTTCATAACTCGATTCAACATAAAGCGTCCACGCGCCAGGCAGTCGGCGTGAAAAACTGCTACTGGTTGATTATTGCCCTGCTCGACGATATTATTCATCATCTTGTCGAGTTCGGAAAAAATTAAATCTTCATCCCGTTTTGTTAACCATAAACAGGTTCCTTCCGGACAGGTAGTCGTATAATATATTGTGCCGTTTTCATCCCGTTTGGTAACGACGCGTAGAATATGGTCCTGGCCGTATTCTTCCGCCACTTCCCTGGGCAATTTTTCGGCCAAGGCACCGATAGGGATTGACTCGCCACAAGTCACCGATGGTTCCAGCCCAAGACGCGACGTGTATTCGCTCCAGGCAGGGCGATCGTTTAATTCAATAATTTTATGTCCGCTGGATTTAGTCACGATCAGCGGGTCGCCCACGGGGGTAAAACCGTGGGTTGCCTGCGTAACGATCCGCAGTGTTGGGTCGGCAAACCCGACGGCCCAGGCACCGTGCTCAGTTACAAGGTCGTCGAAAACCTGAAAACTGGTTATCCCTTTCATATTGTCCGAGGAGGTTCCGCCGAAGATAGTAACATCCGCCCCCAGAACTGATTCCAAACCGGCAATACAACGGTCGTTAGCAATATCTATACCCGATGCCATGAGATAAACCATGTTGATATCGGGATTTTGTTGTTTTAACTCAGTAGCCAGCTGAGAGCATTTTTCGAAGCTGTTGTCACCGTAGATGCCGTCGACTCCGGCCACTGCAATTTCGCCTGGTGCACCGCGAACAGCCATGATAGCTATATCTTTCATAGATTCACTAACACCTTCACTACCCACGATACCGCAGCATGAATTCCCTGCAATGTGTGCTTTGGGTGCCAGTTCCCGGGCCCGGGAAGCCAGTTCCTGAAATTTATGCCCCAATGAAGCGTGAAAGACGATTAAATCACAAGAATCAACCTGTCCTTCCCCCAAAGCCTCTTCCAGGCATACGGTCATTGCTTTGGATGAATTGACCATCCGGGTACTAGCGGAAAAAAACTCTAACATGACACCTCCTTAGAGCTCGAAAAAATTTTAAGATCTTGTAAAAAGCCTGATTCCGGCTGTTTTTTTTGATATAATAATTTGATATTACTGGTAGTTGTTTTTATCGTTTTAAATTTTTTACCAGATCATAAAACTTATTTTTTTTGTTAAAACAGTTTTTATTGTTTTTCATAAATGGTATTCATGCCGAATTGATCTGTGTAAAAACTTTTTTGCATTTTGTCAAGAGAGTTAAAAATCCCCAGCAATTCTAAAATTATATCGCTTTAAAAGTTTTCCCTTGATCAAAGGCGGCAGTTCATACCCTTTATACATGATAATCGTCATCCTCTAAAAAACGTTTCAGTTCAGCCATATCAAGCCCGTCACGGATGCCGAAGCGGGTCATACAGAAATCATATTTCACCGGATCCTCAGGGTTGATCCGCTTGAAGCCTTCGGTAATTTGGGCGGCACAGACCCCGTCGGCACTGCGTCGTTTTGTAAATCCTAGCATATGTCCGATTTTAAACATGTGCGCATCCACAGGACAGGTCAGCGCTGCGGTCGGCACATTGGACCAGCCCCCTGGATCCACCTGATCTTTGCGCACCATCCATCTTAAAAAAAGATGGCTGCGCTTGCAGGCGGACGTTTTTAAAGGATCAGCCAGAAGATGTCCGGCACCCCCTGCCCGCACAACCTGTGTTCTGATCCGGGCAAGCCCTTCAGACAGATTTGTCCCACCCGCCTGATCCACCGTAAAACAGGCACCCAGGGATCCGTAATCGGAAATAACCGACTGAAGCCCCATGATCAGGGCGCTTAGATGGCCCCCCGTGGCAAATCTGTACTTAAAGTTTTGAAACATTCCGTTGATGTTTTCCGGATCGGCATTCATTACAAACCCGCGAAGGTCAGGCCCCATTTTTTCAAGCACAGCAGATACAGCCTGCATGATCATGGCGACCCGGCCATATGCCAGACTTGAGGCAATAATCCCTGCGATCTCCCTATCCCGGACATCCGGATAGTTGTAAAGAAACAGCAATGGATCAGGATCAACATACTGTTTCCGGTTGTATGCCGAATAAAGCTGGTCCAGCTTTGATTTTAGTTTTTGTACGCCAATTTTCATGTCAATAACATTAAGCAAAATAGGGGCCACCTCGTCTGGAGGTAACAAAATGGGAGAGCCCACAGCGCAATTCTATCCACCGTCACTTTTTTTAAAAAACCATTTCCTCTTTAAATGTAAGATTGCCTTTTTCCGGAAAAATTCTCACCAGAAAAAGATGCATATCCTTGCACCCGAAATTTTGATAGTACAAAAACATGTTGTCGTCATTGGGATGATTACAGGAAGATAGGGTTCCGCACATAAATTGTGTAAAGGAGGAACCACGATAAAGATCCGTGGTTTTCATCAACTCCATCTCATGGGTATGGCCACAAAAAACATTCTCTATCTTGTGCTGATGCACAAAGTCGATCAAAAGAGATGAGTTTCTCAACGGGCACTCGTCTGTTCCCAGGATGGAATAATGGGTCAACAAAATAGGTAGATCATATTCTACCTGCCTGATCTCTTTTGAGACGGCTTTCAAAATTTCTTTTTCAACATACCCCTCATCACTATAGAGTTCATTTGTATCTATGCTGATAACCAGAACCGTTAGATTTTTTACCGAAATGCGTTTGATAAAATTTATATCGGTAAAATTATCGCGGACTTTGGTTATGTTCCGGTTTAAGAATAGATGTTTCTTTTTGGAAGGTTCCATCTCAGGAATATAAATAATGTTCGGTTTGTAAATGTACTTTTGGAACAGTTCATGGGAACGCATATTTCTTTTATCGTGGTTCCCGATAACTGAAATTTTATTTTTGCATGTAATTTTTTTTAAAAAATGGCCGGCTTTGGCATATTCATCCTCCAGGCCGTCGGTTGTGCTGTCACCGGTATTGATGACAATATCGGCATCATATGAATTAAGTTTTTTCAAAAGAATTTTATCATTCCCATCCCAGTGACGAGGACCAAAATGCAGATCAGAAATATGCAGGATGTTCATGAATGACTCCTTGTAAAAAATGAAGTATGTTAAACTCAGTCAGAACCTTGATCTTTGAAAAAGGTTCTGTCAAGGAGTAATGAGATCGTAACAATTGGGGAGACATTAGGCTATAAAATGCAGCATTCTTTTTTGGATATATTTAATGATATTTTAGGGGCGGTACGCGAACCCCTCGTATTACTTGATTCTGATCTAAAAGTGGTCAATGCCAATCAATCTTTTTACACCATGTTCCGTGTCAAGCCTCTTGAGACTGAAGGCGTGGTGATTTACGATCTTGGCAACCGGCAGTGGAACATTCCAAAACTTCGGGAACTGCTTGAGGATATCCTCCCTCACAACAGCGTATTTAATGATTTTGAAGTGATACATAATTTTGAAGCCATTGGGTCCAAAATAATGCATCTGAATGCCAGGAGAATTCATAGCGAAACAGACCATAAAGAATTAATTCTGCTGGCGATTGAAGATGTTACCGAGCGGGAGCATCACAAAAGGAACCTTGAAGATATCGTTGAAACCCGGACGGCTGAGCTTGTCCGGGCCAAACAAACGGCTGAAAAAGAAAAGCAGGTTGCAGAATCCGCCCTTTTAGAAATTAAAAAATTGAAAGATCAGCTGGCAGAAGAACGGGCATACCTGAAAGAGGAAATTAAACTCGAACACGACCATGAGAATATTATCGGGCAAAGTGATGGGCTCAAGTATGTACTCTATAAAATCGAACAGATTGCCGACAGCAACACAATCGTATTGATTCTGGGTGAAACCGGAACCGGCAAGGAGCTTGTGGCCCGGGCCATTCACGGCTATGGTAATCGGAAAAATAAAGCCCTGGTAAAAGTCAATTGTGCGGCACTTCCCTCAAGTTTAATCGAAAGTGAATTGTTTGGTCATGAAAAAGGTGCGTTCACCGGCTCCACAGGCTTACAACTGGGACGATTTGAAACGGCCAATGGGGGTACTCTTTTCCTGGATGAAATCGGAGAACTTCCTTTGGAATTACAATCCAAACTGCTTCGTGTCATCCAGGACGGTGAATTTGAACGATTGGGAAGTTCGAGAACCATCAAAGTGGATACCCGGATTATTGCCGCCACGAACCGGAATCTGGAAGAAGAAACCCAAAAAGGCCGATTCAGGGATGATCTGTGGTACCGGATGAATGTATTTCCCATCACAATGCCGCCCCTTCGGGAACGGATAGACGATATCCCCCTTTTGGTTGATTTTTATGTTAGAAAAATATCCAGAAGGCTTGGGAAAACCATTAACATGGTCCCCTTAAACGTTATGAATGCGTTGCAAAATTATCATTGGCCGGGAAATATCCGGGAATTGGAGAATGTACTTGAACGCTCGATCATTAATTCGTCGGGCCCGAAGCTTCGTTTGGCTGACGATCTTGCCAAACCTTATAAACGATTAGAGAAAAATAATAAAACCCTGGATGCCGTCCAAAGAGATTATATCCTCCGGGTACTCAACCAGACTCGCTGGAAAGTCAGTGGGAAAAACAGCGCAGCCCAGATTCTAGGTCTGAACCGAAGCACCCTGCGTGCACGTATGCGTAAACTTAACATCATTAAACCGTAATCGTTTATTCCCCGCCCGGATGAAAGCCCCACAACCCCGCGTTGTCTTTTAACCCCACTCTTCCCCGCAATCCATGAAGCAAGGGGTCACATATGGCCGTTTGCACAAATATGACCCTTTTCTCTTTATATTAAGGGCGATAATTTAGATTTTGTTTAAGTTTTTGTTCAAATAAATCAAGCTATTATCTTTATATTTGGTCTTGCGCTAACAGTGGTCTCATGATTGCTATATAAACAATATTGACGTGACGCCGGACAAAAGAAAGAAAGATATTGCATGAAAGGTTATTTGCCGGAAAAAGAGCGATCCTTTTTTAATCCGGGTTAAACAGGCAGTGTTTTTATATTCCTTGCAAATCAATGTATTAACGTAACATAGCGTCTCCTTTTGCAGGAACAATTTGTGGCAACAACCGGCAATGCTTTCATTTATATTGAAAATCGCAGCCTTAAATCAAGATGAGCTGAGAAACGTCATTTCACATAAAGGGTTATATATGACCGAATTATTAAAATTTAAACCTGAAACGAAAAAGGAACCTGAATGGCTGACAAAGGTAAAAGAGACAAAGGTAAACGTGAAGTACAAAAAAAAGGAAAACTCACCCCTAAGGAGAAGCGGAAACAAAAAAAGAATAAATAGTTTTCATATTGAAATTACGAACGATTTAAATCATCAGCTAAATTTTATACGAGGTGATCTCAATGATCGCTGTCCGAATTACTTTAGACGTATTGCCGGAAAAGCAACTGGAACTTATCCAGACCCTTTTTTCGCTGATCAAACCCGTGGGCAAAGAACATGGCTGCAAAATGTATAAAGTTTATCGTGATATCAAGGATGAAAACAACTTTTGCCTGTTCGAAGAATGGGAGACCCGTGAAGATTTCGAGCAGCATGTAAAAACCCTTCGGTTCAAAGTATTGCTGGGCACCAAAACACTTTTACGAAAACCGCCGGAGATCAGGATTTATACCGTCAGTCGAATCCAGGGAATGGAAGCTGTTACGGCCATAAGGACTAAAGAAATTCTATAAAACAGACATCCTGATTGGTTTGTTTCTTTAACATAAATAGTCATTATAAGGAGATCTATGACAAAATCAAAACCGTATTATCATAAAAAACGTATCACAACAGCCCTGCTTCTTGCCGCCGGTATGGGGTCACGCCTTGCGCCTTTGACCCAGAGCGCGCCGAAATGCCTTACAATGGTGAATGAAACCTGCATATTGGACCGACTGATTGCCAGCCTGAATTCTCATGGTTTCAAACGCCTTGTTATAGTAACAGGGCATCTGGAAGACAGCATCCGCAATTTTTTGGAGGACCGAGCCGGTGACCTTGTCATTGAGTATGTTTTCAGTCCTCGTTACAAAACCACCAATAATATTTATTCTTTGTGGATGGCCAGAAATCTTATTAATGAACCGTTTCTCCTGATTGAGAGCGATCTTGTTTTTGATCCGTCCCTGTTAAAGGAAATGGTTTATCCTGACAGGATAGCTGTTGGGAGTATAAAACCCTGGTTGAACGGCTCCACGGTCACTGTAAATCAATCCCGTCGGGTTGATGCATTTCATAGTGACACCTCCGAGACCCCGCTCCGGACAAAGTATAAAACCGTGAATATCTACAGTTTTTCCCTTTCCTCCTGGCGCCAGGTTGTTAAAGTTTTAAACGCGCATATTCGTGCCGGAAGAGTCAATGACTATTATGAGGTTATATTTCGTGAAATGGTGGCGCAAAAAAGCCTGTCTCTTAAGGCAATCTCCTTTGACGGCAAGCCCTGGTATGAAATAGACACTCTGGAAGACCTTGCATCGGCCGAACGGCTGTTCCCTTCAAAATTCAGTGAGAATTTGCTCTTTTATAACATTGATCAAAACGATGATACCCATCAGGGGAATTCAAATTGGGGGTTGAAAGGACAGGCTCATGCCATTGCGTGAATATCATAATCAAGCGGAAAAATATGAATATATTTCAAACCAACATGGTGGATATTACCGACACGACTTCATAGATCATGCATATCTGTATAATCTATATTTCCCACCGGAAGAGGTATTTGATCGTTTTAAGAATAAGATCCATGACCTGGTGTTGAACTATCCTGTTGCCCAGAATGTCCTTGCCTCACTTGTGGGAAGAATCATCAATCAAAAAGCGGAGCATATTGTTGTCGGCAATGGTGCGGCAGAGCTTATTAAAATCGTCTCGGGGCAACTTTCCCAAAAGCTCATTGTTCCTGTACCGTCCTTTAATGAATATGCCAATGCCGCACCCAAGGGGCATGTCATCGAGTTTCCCCTTGAATTTCCTTCCTTTGAACTGGATGTAGAAAAATTTGCAGATCATGCCATTAAGGAAAAAGCGGATATTGCAGTCGTTGTATCTCCGAACAACCCGACTTCAATGGCGATCCCAAAGTTTGATCTGATCTTGCTGGCAAAAAAATTAGGTCGCCATAATTGCCGGTTAATTATTGATGAATCTTTTATTGACTTTGCACAGGATCCACAGCAATTGACCATGGAGCATGAAATTGAGCGGTATCCCAATGTCGCTATTTTCAAAAGCATGAGCAAGGCTTACGGAATATGCGGTCTTCGCATCGGATATCTTCTGACCGCAAACACGGAATTGGCACATGGGGTCCGTCAGGGTGTCCACATCTGGAATATTAATGGCTTTGCTGAAGAATTTTTAAGAATTCTTCCGGATTTTAGTGATGATTTTATTAAGAGTTGTAACCGGGTTAAACAAGACCGGGGAAAGCTTTATTCAGATCTGAAAAGCCTGCTGGGGGGAACCATTTATGCCCCGGATGCCAATTTTATTTTCTGTCGCCTGCCCGATGATGCTCCTGACGGTCCGGAGGTCACGAAAAGATTATTCATCGAACATAACATGTACATTAAGCACTGTGCCGGGAAAACCATGCCGGAGGCGGACCGGTTTCTTCGCATCGCCGCCCGGACAAATAAAGAAAATTCCAATCTGGTGGATGCCTTGGTTTCCATCCTTGGTTATAAAACGTTATAAAGAGTTCTTAATGAATACCTATAAAAATGACCGGCATCAGGTCGGAATGCTTTTTTTTGCCACGGATCTTCCCAATATCTGTTCACTGGCAGGACTTTTATGCGCACTTCTTGGGATTTATTATGCAATTTTACAAAACTTTCAAGCCGCAGTCATTGGTATGATGTGGGCGGTTTTATTTGACTGGGCCGACGGTATCATTGCCCGGAACATGAAAGACAGGACGGATAAGCAAAAGGAGTTCGGAGGACAGCTGGATTCGTTGATCGATATGGTAAGCTTTGGTATCTGCCCGGCTGTTTTCCTGTTGAGTTACGCAAATTTCAGTCCATGGTTTCTTCCGGGTGCCTTTGTCATTGTCGGGGCGGCTGCCATCCGTTTGAGTTATTTTAATGTATTTGGTCTTATTGATGGGTCAACCTACAGGGGCCTTGCCCTTGATAATAATGTCATTATTCTGGCTTTTATTTTTCTGTTTGAAGGCATCTTTGATCCAGGGGTCTTTTCAGGCATCATTTATGCCTTATTCCTAGGCATGGCCGCCTTTAACCTGGCACCGATCCATACCCCCAAACTTGCCGGAAAATGGTTTTATATTCTCACGGCATATACCATTGGATTAACACTTGTTTACGGATGGATCATATGGAGCCGGTTCTGACAAAGGCGCCTCTGAATACCGGGGTGATGCACAATACCTCCTTTCGGTGAAGGTAATAGCGAATACTCCTTCTTTTTACCGGTTTAACGATTCATTTTGTTTCCCCCTCCATTTTTTAGGCCCACTTACAATATATCGGGGTGGACCCTTTCTGCTTAAAAGGACGGATTCTATTTTATGATCCGTTCGAAATCGGCATTAAGCTGCAGGCAAGTTGCATGGATTGCCCTATAAAGGGATGATATTTGCCTTGACACGAATTCAGACTGGGCCATAGTATAGGCTCCTTATTATTACTTCAGTCCAAAAAGGAGGCGGAATGCTTCAGGATAAAAAAATCGGCTTCATTGGAAGCGGAAACATGGGGGAGGCCCTGGTGAGCGGGCTTGTGCTGTCCAAGGCAGCCAAACCCGAAAATATCATCTGTTCGGATGTTTTCCCCGAGACACTCAACGCAATTCATGAAAAATACGGGGTGTTAACCACATCCGACAATATTGAAGTCTGTGAAAAATCAGAAATTATTATCTACGCCACCAAACCCCAGATTCTGGGTTCCGTGCTCAAGGAGACGGCGCCGGCCCTGGATAAATCCAAGCTTGTGATCTCCATTGCTGCAGGTGTGCCTTTGGCCGCCATTGCCGCAGGCCTTAAAAAGGAGCTGCGCCTGATCCGGTCCATGCCCAATATCTGCGCCTTTGTCAAAGAGAGCGCCACAGCGATTTGCGCGGGGCAGTTTGTCCAGGACGGTGATGTGGAACTGGCCCGGGCCGTGTTTGATTCCGTGGGAAAAACCGTATTTATCCAGGAAAATATACTCATGGATGCGTTCACCGGATTAAGCGGATCAGGTCCGGCTTATATTTTCACCATTGTGGATGCCCTGGCTGATGCCGGCGTAAAAATGGGACTGTCCAGGAAAGATTCCTTGTTTTTATCCACCCAGACCGTGTTGGGTGCGGCGCGCATGCTTCTTGAAAGCGGGGAGCACCCGGGCCAGCTCAAAGACCGGGTGACCTCTCCAGGGGGCACTGCCATTGCCGGCATCCACACTCTTGAACAGGGCGGCCTTCGTACGACTCTGATCAATGCCGTTGAATCCGCTGCCAAGCGGTCCAAGGACCTGGGTGACATGATGGTGAAGGATTTTATCAAGAACTCGGAACAATGAAAAAAGAACCGGAAGACGGGTCAGGGCAGTCCGTCTTCCGGTTCCGAAAAAAAGGAACTTAACGCAGGGAGTTATAAGTTGACGGCGGATTACGCATCAAGTTCCTTTCTAAGCCACTCCTTGACTTTCCCTTCCACGGCATAGACCCCTTTGTACTTGCCGATACCCTGCATAAATTCTGAAATAACATCCTTGGGCAGATCAAAATTGCCAAGTTCTTCGGAATCAAACCCCTTTCTTCTGACAAGGGTCAGGATGGGGTTTTTCTTCCAGGTATTGATAACAAAATAAACGGTTTCATTGTTATTGTCCCTGGAATTGTAGTAGCTCTGGGAACGTAACGGCCCCCATTCCAGATGCAGGGCAATGGCTTCTTCAGGGGTCATCTCCCAGTCTACGGAATTTATCAGGTTGTTGTCTTTTTTTATGTCTTTGAGTCTCATAGAAGCCTCCTGTTGTTGCGGTTAATCTCAAACTATGAGTAGTATAAAAGCAAGTCTTATGCCAGGTGTGGTTTGCAATGGGATTGGCTGTGATAACATG
>Ga0193964_1000328_pt1 | contig 23523 bp, 12 predicted proteins | sample FB_7_MG_FD_140323 | JGI IMG/M metagenome (GOLD analysis project Ga0193964, IMG submission 140323) | Microbial mat bacterial communities from the Broadkill River, Lewes, Delaware, United States - FB_7_MG | ecosystem: Environmental > Aquatic > Freshwater > River > Microbial mats | place: USA... | reverse complement strand
CATATATTTTCCATACAGCCCAAGCTGATAATGGAGCTTTTGTATCTCTCCAGTTGTTTTCTGATCTATTAAAGTATACACAATCTGCAACCATTCCCATTTCGTCTTGGTAGTCGAACATCGAAAGAATATTGTTCTTTGCTAATTCTGGATTGAAATTCACAAGGGCAACTGCATGTTTCCAGCTGTCCCATGACCAGAATCCATAGAATCCATGATAGGCTGCTGATGGGAAGTTTCCATTATGCTTTAAATCTCCTGCTGGTGATCTCCAATTACTTATTAGAGTTTCTATTGTTTTTACTTTAACTCTTTGGTAGATTGGATCTGTGATGAGTTTGTTATCTGTATTTAAACCAGCTGACAAATATTTATTCCATCTTTTGTTATTGCTATCAAATACATCAGAAAAATTCAATAGTGCATTTTTTATTGTTTGCTCTTCTGATGAATATTCTTCCTTAGAAAAACAATATGTATGAGTGGTGCATGTTGTTTTTTCCTCTGTTGGTTTTAGTGTTATAGCTTTTGTATCGTGAATATAGTATGACGATGAATCTTTGTTAATAATTGCACCAGATGAATAATTATTCTGAATGGTGATGAATTCATTTCCCTTATTAAAACTGACTGTTAATCTATTACCAACTAAATTAAGTTTAGTTTTGGGATTAAATAATGAGCCTTTTTCTCCAATAATTAGTGAGATATCTTTTTCTCCATTATTTTTTATCTTAGTTCTGATAAGCGATGTTCGATTACTAACAAATATCAAGTCCATCTGAATACTTAGATCCTGTATGATTAAATTTTGTTGTAATTTTCCTGGAAGATATTTGAACTCCGCTTTAGCTTTAGATAGGTCTATGAAATTATTCGTTTCGACATTCTTAATCTTTAATTGAGATAGTGCTTTACTAGGCCACTGTCCATACATTTTCATAACTAAAGGACCAATAAAACTACCGTTATATTGAGTACTATCCTTTGGCGGAATACTATAGGCATGCCAAGCTCCTTTGTCAGAGAATCCAAATGCACTTAAATCATATGGTTTTTGAGGTATGCCATTAATATCTAGAATATTCACGAATTGACTTTGTAAGTCGGAAATTTCTTTTTGCTTCGTGCAACTGGATAGTATAGACGTTATTATAAGCGTAATTGTAAATAATATTCTCATAGTAGTAAATATTATGAGGTTACCTTGATATAGACAACCTCATTTTGATTAGTTTTCAAATTTAATTTTAATATCGTATTTATAAGTTTTTACAGGTATTGAGTACTCAGAATGAACTGGTGCTCCCCATGAATCATCCCCTCCAACACCTATTTGTTTGTGGTTTATTTGTAAAGAGATTATATTCTCAATTTCAATTTCTCCACCGTGTTTATTCGGTTTATTTTTACCTCCATGATATAGTTGTGAATATTTAAATGGAAGGGTAGAAGCTGAGAAATATTCATCAGCATAAATTTTTAGAGTATTACCATCTTTGTTTTTTAGACTCATCCATTTTAGATCTTCTTTATTTCCAGTTTCTTGAGGTCGTACGTATCTATGAAATTCTTTGTTTATAGAAGAAGCATATAGACCGATAGCTGCACCATCTTTTCTGTCTGCATAGTTTTCCTGTGGGCCACGTCCATACCAACTGACAGAATTGAATTCTGGTACTATTTCTACCTGCATTCCAATTCGAGGAATAAATGGAAGTTTATCTGTCTGTGGAATAAACTCATTGTGAATGTTTATTTCTCCATTTTTGAAAACAGTATAAAGTGTATTGTATAAAGTGTTTGCTGTCGTTAATTTTGTCTTAACACAAATGCTATTATCAATTTTTTCGATATTGATAAGTTTTTGATGCTTGTGTGCATCTTTCCAGACATGGCATTTTTTTGTCATACCATTACCAAGGTCATTGTCTGTAGCAGCTCTCCAAAAATACGGATGTAAATCACTTTTAAATAGTTCATTACCATTTGCAATATATGAGATAATTCGACCTGTTGTTTTTGATATGGTAATCTTGAAAGAGTCTCCAGTATAGATAAAGTAATCTTTTGTTTCTTCAGGAGTTATTGTTTCGACTTTTACCGTCTCAGTATTTATAGTTAATGGTAATTTAAATTGTTCCCATGCTACTATATGTCCTTTAGGAATAAAAGGTTTTTCTTTATTTGTTTTAGCAGATATTTTTAGAAAATAATCAGTGTCTGGCATTGCTTTAATAGAAGAATAGTCTATTTCTACATTTTTGCTTTCATGAGGTTTAACAGATAGATTATTAATAACTCCATGTAAAATTTGTTTACCGTTTGCCTCAATTTTCCATGAAAAATCATACTGATTTAAGTTTGTGAAGTCGTTACAATTTGTAATTGTAAATTGATTGTTAGTCAACTCGACTGTATTGAAATCCACTGGTTGATATATTTTTTTTACTTCCCATATATGAGGATGTAATTCTCTAATAGAAGAAACTAATCCATTTGCACAAAAGTTTGAGTCATTTATAACTTTATAAACTCCCATATCTCCGCCAAATGCTTCTATTGTCTTGCCTTCTTTTGTCCTTTTTATGAATGTCTGGTCAACCCAATCCCAAATAAATGTACCTTGAATCTGAGGATGCTTCTTAACTAGCTTCCAATAGTCTTTTAGATTTCCAACACTATTACCCATAGCGTGTGGATATTCACACTGAATAAGTGGGCGTGGTCTTATTTTCTCAGCATATTGAATACATTCCCATATGGCATGATACATTGGACAAAAGATATCAGTATTATAATCCTGACCTGAATCTTCAGACTGTACGGGACGTGAAGAATCTGTTTTTTTAATCCAATTATATGTGTCTCGAAAGTGGCTACCTCTTCCTGTTTCATTTCCCAATGACCATATTATTATAGAAGGATGATTCTTGTGCTTTTTAACCATAGAGATGGTTCTATCCATGAATGCTTTTTTCCATTCTGGTTTATCTGTAAGTCGAGTTTTTTTGTTGTATGGACTAGAACCATGAGCTTCGATATTAGCTTCACATATAGTATATAAACCATATTTATCGCATAATTCATACCAACGTTCTCTATTTGGATAGTGGGAAGATCTTACAGCATTGATATTGAATTTTTTCATCAGCTCAATATCTTTTATCATAGATTCTTCTGTAATAACTCTTCCTGTTATAGCATCATGTTCGTGGCGGTTAACTCCTCTTATCGTGATAGGAACACCATTAATAAGTAGTTGTCCAAATTTAATCTCAGAAGTTCTGAATCCTATATGACTAGTTATATATTCTTTTTTATTACCATTTAGAACAATTTCTAATTTATATAGATTTGGTGTTTCAGATGTCCACTTATTGATATTCTTAAATTCTTTATTAAAAGAAATACTATTAGTCTTTCCTTTAGTAGTTCTTATCGATTTTGATTCAGAGTATATCTTTTTATTATTATTGTCAAAAAGATTTACGGTTATCCTTTTTCTTGAAGCTTTTTTGCCTATGTTTTTAACTGATACATCAAGATTAAGAATTCCATTTTTGTATGTTTTATCAAGAGATGCTTTTGCCCAGAAATCTGCTACATGTATTGATGGACGAGAATATAGATATACATCTCTTTCAAAGCCACTAATTTTCCAGTAGTCCTGGTCTTCGAGATAACTTCCATCACTGAATCTGTATACCTCTACAGCAAGATCATTAGTTCCTTTTTTTAGATATTTTGTAATGTTAAATTCAGCAGGTGTTTTACTTCCCTGACTGTATCCAACTTTTTTCCCATTTATCCATAAGTACATTGCAGAACGAACTCCGCCAAAATGTATAAATATTTTCTCTCCATTCCACTTTTCAGGTGTAGTAAACGTTCTTTTATAAGAGCCAACAGGGTTATAGTCGTTAGGAATATATGGAGGATTGTTTGGGAAAGGGTAGGATACATCTGTATATATAGGAACACCATATCCTTGTAGCTCCCAACTTCCTGGTACGTCAATATCTTTCCAGTTTGAGATATCATACGTTGGTTTATAAAAATCTATTGGTCTTTCTGCTGGGGTTAAAACCCAATTGAATCTCCACTTTCCATTGAGGGATAGATAGTATGAAGAGTTTTCTTTCTTAGAAACTTTATTATTTCTAAAAGCGAAAAATGAAGCTCTGGGAGTTTCTTTATTAATACCCACAATCGCTGGATTTTCCCAGTCATGTGAATTTGGTTTTTCTTGAGCAAATAAGCAATTACTTAAGAAAAGGATTAATATTAGTGTGTGAAATTTTTTCATTGATAGTATAGGTTATAATTTTCAGATATAAATATATTACATTCTATTCTATATACTATAAAACTGTCTCAATATACTAAAGAAGTATATCGAGACAGCATTGTTAACTAATCGGTACTTGTGACTATTTAATTGATGGATTATTAGTTATCTCACCATTTGGAACAGGGAAATAATTATGCTCTGGAGTTTTGAAATTTACTTTTCCAGGTTTATCACTACTTAATAATTCTTGTTTAGCAATATCCCAACGAACTATATCATAAAAGCGCATTCCTTCTCCGTTAAATTCTAGGAAACGTTGGTGTCTGATTTCCGCGATAACAGAAGCTTTATCAGTTTTGTTGAATTCTCCAAGGCCAGCTCTGTGTCTTATTCTGTTAATTAATGGTACAGCAAGGGCTGCTTTATTGTCTTCAGCCAAGGCCTCAGCATCCATAAGTAGAACATCTGCGTATCTCATATAAAAGAAGTTTGTTCCTGAATCACCTGACGTAATTGCATTTTCACTTTCGATATACTTTTTATAACATGGTTTTGGGACAATATTATCATCAAAATATGATTGTGCAGATTTTCCTAAGAATGTAGCTTCAGGATCATTAAATGCAATAGAAGCAATAAGTCTTTTATCATATTTGTTGTCTGTAGTTTTTTCAACAACAAAGGCATCCATTAATTTTTGAGAAGGGTTAAACATGTTCCATCCTCCGAAATCACCAGTAGCCATTGTACTTGCTCCTGAGTGTGACTTTGACATACCTCCAGTTGAGATTGATGTGAATTGTACTTCAAATATAGACTCAATAGAGTTTTCATTTGTAGCATTGAATAGACTTTCATAATCATCAACTAAGTCAGCACCGCTAATATTTGTGAATGCGGTATGTGCAAGAGGATAATTCTTTTGGTATAAATATGCTTTTCCCAAGAATCCATTTGCAGAATTTTGTGTTGCTCTTCCCAAATTAGCAGCATCCCATTTTTTAGGTAATAATTTAGCAGCTTGTTTGAAGTCTTCAACTATAAAATTCCATGCTGTTTCTCTGTCAACAAGAGGTTCATTTAGGTTATCTTTATTTGTAGCATTTTTCTTTAAAACTATTTGTTTAAAGTTCTTTAGTAATTGCATGTGCAATACACCTCTGATAAACAGTGCTTCTCCGAAAATGTATTTTTGTTGATCAGCATCAATTTTATTAGATGGGACTGTATTGATGTTTGCTATAACCCAGTTTGCTATATTAAGAGATCTATACTTTTGCCACCAATAATTAGCTAAAACTCCACTCGTGTTTCTATATGTGAATTTTCCGATTTCTTCAAGGTACGACCAGTCTGTCGCTCCTGATTGCATTCTAACATCATCTCCTCTGTAGTACATTGGATTCATTTCATACTCACCAAATTTCCAACCATTCATTGTAAGATTTTGGTAGGCTTCCATTATTGCTCCTTTTGCATTGGCTTCATTTGTCCAAAAGTCAGCCATTGTTATTTTATCTGGAGATATTTCTTCTAAAGAATCTTCATTACATGAAGAAAGTCCTATTCCTAATAATGCGATTAGGATATATATGCTTTTTATGTTTAGTTTCATTGTACTAGGATTTAAAATGTTAATTGAATACCAAATATATATGTTCTAGATATTGGATATCCACCATAATCTATACCATTATTCCACTCGTTGGTAGAGCCAACTTCAGGATCATATCCTTTGTAATCTGTTAGTGTAAAAATGTTTTGTCCACTAGTATATATTCTTAATTTATCTACATTAATCTTTCTTGATATATTTTTAGGAAGAGTATAACCTAACTGTATATTTTTAAGTCTTAAATAAGCTCCATCTTCAAGGAATCTAGTAGATACTCTAGAGTTAGCATTCACATCTCCAAAGACTGCACGAGGCATAGATGTACTTTTGTTTTCGGGAGTCCATGAATTTACAGTTGATGTTGAATAATTACTGTTATCTTTCATGTTTTCTGTGTAGTATCTAGTTACGTTGTAGATTTTATTACCATATACTCCATTAAAGAATGCTGTAAAGTCAAAATTCTTGTAGTATAGATTGATATTAAATGAATATTCAAAATCTGGGATAGATGATCCGCTATAAGTTTTATCGTCACCATCAATTATTCCATCATTATTCATGTCTTTAAAACGGATATCTCCTGGTTTTGCATTTTCTTGAAGAATAACTTTTTTACCATCTACCATTGTATAGTGGTTGTCAATTTCCTCCTGAGATTGGAAAATACCGTCCATTTGATAAACATAGAAAGAAGAAATAGATTCCCCTGTTATTGTTTTAGTTACAGATTCTTCAAAACCCACTTTAGATCCCCAAACAACATTGTCTGAAGTTGATAGTTTTAGAACCTCATTGCTCACAGTTGTAAAAGTACCAGTTACATCCCAATTTAATTCACCTTCTTTTTTATGGTAAGATAATTCTAATTCGAGACCTTTGTTCTCCATCTCACCAATGTTTATTTTGGGATTATTAATTCCTGCTGACCATGCAATAGGAGTAGATAGAAGCATATCTTTTCTTGTGTTTACATAGTAGTTAACACTACCTGTTATTTTGGAATTAAGTAACCCAAAATCAAGTCCGTAGTTCTGTGCAGTAACTTCTTCCCATTTAAGTCCTCTGTTATCTAGAACTGATAATCCATAAGAACCAGTTAGATTTTGTCCGTTTCCTAGAGGATATCCATTACCTACATATACGTTTGCTGCATATTCATAATCAGCGATGTTTGTTTCACTACCTATTTTACCGTAACTAGCTCTAAGTTTTAGATTATTAATTATATCAGTAGCACTTGCAAAGAAATCTTCTTTATGAATATTCCATCCTGCTGAGAAAGAAGGAAATGTACCAAATCTCTTGTCTTTTCCAAATCGTGATGAACCGTCGCGTCTAACAGTAGCTTGAAATAGATATTTTCCATCATATGCATAGTTGAATCTACCAAATATTGACTGTCTTGTATAGTTTACTTCTGTTCCTGATCCTGAAAATATACCTCCTGTTGCAGCATCTATAGTATCAAAGCTTTCATCAATAAATCCAGCTTTATTTCCATCTTTATCTTTACCTTCTCCAGATACATAAGTATCTCTGTAATTACTTTTTAATAATGTGGCACCTAGCATCACGCCAATAGTATGTTTATTAAAATCTTTATTGAAATTTAATACTGGTTCTGCTAAATATGTGGTTTTTCTTGAATTACTTTCACTAACAAAAGGGAAGTTTACTTTAGCCTGGCTATTGATTTGATAGCTAGGATAATGGAATTTTTCATTATAGAAATAATCTGTAATTGAAGTATTTAGAGAAATACTTAATTCATCTAGTATTTGATAATCAAATTTTACGGCAGTAATTGCTTCAAAGTTCTTTTCTACGTTATTTCTAAAGTGTTGTTTCCCAACTGGATTATCGTATTTTAATATTCCATCAATATATCCATATCCACTTTCTTTTGTTTTATCATAAACAGGAATGATTGGAACAATTTTTCTTGTTTCATTTAGAGATAAGGTTCTTAAATCTATTTTGTTGCTTTGAATAGCAATATTTGGAGTAATAGTTAAGTTACCTTTTTTCAATTCTGCTTTTGCACGTAGGTTGTATTTCTTAAAACCAGTTCCAATAACAGTACCTTCTTGGTCAAGAAAACTTCCTGAAATCATATACCTTAAATTTTCAGAACCTCCTCCAATATTTATATTATAGTTCTGTGTAGCAGCTTGTCTGAAAATTGCATCTTGCCAGTTAGTACTATTAGTCCACTCTTTTTTTAACCATGATGGTAGCTCTGCTTCAGTTTTACCTGCATTAATATGAGCCATTTTATTTACTTTCATCCATTGGTCAGTATTACACAAGTCTAAAGTGTTTACTACGTTTTGTATTCCGTAATAAGCAGAGAAATTGACTTTCATTTCTCCTTGTTTACCATTTTTAGTAGAGATTAATATTACTCCATTTGCTGCTTTAGAACCATAAATTGCAGCTGATGAAGCATCTTTTAGCACTTCTATAGAAGCGATGTCATCTGGATTTACAAAATTTATATCTCCAGGAACGCCATCAATTATGTATAATGGAGTATTTCCTCCAAATGAACCTATACCTCTAATTTTAACTTCAACACCAGAACCAGGGGCTCCTCCAAGAGATTTTACACTGACTCCTGAAATGCGTCCTTGTAGTGATTCTGCTGGAGTAGATACTGCAATTTTAGAAATCTCATCACTTTTAACAGAGGAAACAGCACCTGTCATATCTGATTTCTTTTGAACACCGTATCCAACAACAACCACATCATCAAGAAGTTGCTTGTCTTCTATCATTGTAATATTGATTGAAGTTTTTTTATTTACAATAATTTCTTGTGTTTTGTATCCAATAAAAGAGAATATAAGTGTTTCTCCCTCATTGACGTTAATTGTGTATCTTCCGTCAATATCTGATGTAGTTCCTTCAGCTGTTCCCTTGATCGAAATATTAACGCCAGGTAAAGTTAGACCTTGTTCGTCTGTTATTGTTCCAGTGATTTGTTTTGTCTGTTGAATTTCGTAATCGTTTGCAGGGTTTTTACAAAATCCACCCGTAGGTATAGCAGTAAGTGCTAGTACGGATAAGCAAGTGTATACAGAGGCTCTTCTCAGTATTCCTTTACTTATACAAGTAAAATAGTTTTTAGAATTTCTCATAATTATTAGTCTTTGTTATTTAATTTTAAGGATATGACTTTTAGTTCCTGAACAAATATATAAAAAAAAGACCAACCAGTACCTACTAGTAGTAAAAATATTTAAGGTAGGATTGTTAAATATTTATTAAATATGATAATTCATATGGGTATAAAGCATGCTTAACTAACGGGTTCATTGCCAATAGTTATCGCATAAAGTATAATGAATTGTAGTATTATAAGAGAAGATATAATAAATAAAAAAGGATTCTCATAATGAGAACCCTTTTTATTATAATGTGAAATTAAATGACTTATGTGTATAAGAATCTTTTAATTTTATGAGTAGCTGTTTTTTGAAAAGGAATAGGTTGAGCAACGACTAGCTGTAATTGAGAATATTTATTTACATTTTGGTTAACGTAAATTTGTAACTCTTTAGCAAGATCATCAATAGTTGAATCAACAAAATGTTTTACTTCATCAGTTTTTTCATCAACGTAAGAACGAACATCTTTTTTTAGTTCCTTATATTTCTTTTCTAATTCTTCTTTGTCAAAGTGAACAAGTGCAACTAATTTCCCTTTTTGCTGTACTACAACAGATTCAACAACATGTTTAAAGTTATTGATTACTGCTTCAATTTCTTCTGGATAAATATTTTCACCACTTGATTCAACTATAACATTTTTAATTCTACCTCTAATAGATACATATCCATCTTTATCAATAGAACCTAAATCACCAGTTCTGAACCATCCATCTTCTGTTATTACATTTTTTGTAAGTTCAGGTTCTTTGTAATAACCTTTCATTACGTTAGCACCCTTAGCCCAAACTTCACCTTCACCTGTTTTTGAATCTGGATTGTGAATTTTCATTTGTATTTCAGTAGGAGTTGGACCAGCTGCCTGTAATTTTGTTTTAAAGGGAGTTGCTCCTGCTATCATTGGAGCTGTTTCTGTTAGACCATAACCAATTCCATAAGGGAATTTAGCTTCTCTCAGGAATATTTCACATTCTCTTTCAAGTTTAGCTCCTCCAATACCAAAGAAATGAAGTTCTCCTCCGAAAGATTCAAGCAACTTCTTTCCTGCTAGGGCATTAAGACGTTTTCTAGCAAAAGGAATCTTATAAAGAGTTTTTATAGTTTTATTCTTTCTAAAATTTGGTAAAACTTTAGATTTATAAATTTTCTCAATAATAAGAGGCACAGTAAGCATGATTGTTGGTTTTACCTTTTTTAAAGCTGGTAAAAGAACCGATGGAACAGGAGGCTTCTTTAGGTAAAATATATGTGCTCCATTAAATATTGGTAATAACAAACCTAGAGTATTTTCAAATGTATGTGAAAGTGGAAGAATTGAAATAAATCTATCTTCTTTTGTTACATTTTGAAATTCTATACACTTTGTACTATTAAACGTGATGTTTTTATGTGTAAGCATTACTCCTTTAGACCTTCCTGTAGTTCCTGAAGTATAAATAATAGTTGCTAAGTCATCTTCTTGAACATCATACTCTTTGTTTGGAATATTATTCTCATTATAAGATATTGACTTCTTATTATTTGATATTATATCAAAATTATCAATAGATATAATTGTTGAAAGATGCTCATTAGAAAATCCATCTAATTTATGAGATAGATTGTCAGACACAAAGATTGCTTTTGATTCTGAATGATTTAGAATATTAGTTATTTCATTATGAGTGAAATCTGGTAGCATTGGAACAGCCACAGCGCCCATGAATGTTATTGCAAAATAAGAAATACCCCAATTAGGCATATTTGAACTTAAAATGGCAACTCTGTCGCCTGGTTGAATTTGATTATGCTCTAAGAAAGAAATAAGAGCTTTAACTTTTTTATCAACTTCACTGTACTTTATTGGAGTTTCCCCAACAAAGCTCATTGCTTCTCTTTCGCCATGTTTTTCAAGAGATTTCGCAAAGAAATCTGGAAAAGTTAAGCGTGTAGAATTTGCATTTATCATACGTTTCCTCGTTTGATTAGACGGACAAATATACTCTTTTATACGATATAGAGCAAAAAAGGGGAATATTCTTTAAGTTAATAAACTGCTATAAAGAAAAATAGCTTACCTCAAAAATGTTGAGGTAAGCTACAGATTTAACAGATAAATACGAATATCTGTGCCGTCATTATCCGTAGAATCATGACTAGTGGATATACTGTTGCATAGGCAGTTGATTGTGCCTGTGATTGCGTAAGTGAGTTTGCAAATCCTAGAGCAGGAGGGTCTGTCATAGATCCTGCTATGAAACCACATATAGTTAAGTAATTATAACCTAATATTCTACTTATGATTGCTACGATGAATATAGGAATAAATGTTATACATGCTCCCCATAACATATACATATAACCTCCGTTTATTAATGAATTCCAAAAATTGGCACCAGAACTTAAGCCTACGCATGCAAGAAATAGTACAATTCCGATTTCTCTTAAAATAAAATTCGCGCCCTGAGTTAGGTAAAAATTCATTTTACCTATTCTTTGTTTATGTCCAAGGTATAGTGCAACAATTAATGGGCCTCCTGCTAAACCTAGTTTAACTGGCGATGGTAATCCTGGTACAAATATTGGGATGCATCCAAGTATGACTCCTAGAAATATTCCAATAAATATAGGCACAACGTTTGGATGAGCTAATTCATTTTTTGAATTTCCGATTTCATTTTGGATTTGTTTAATTATTTCTGTTTCTCCAACAACACTAACTGTATCTCCAAATTCTATCGTAGTTTCTAAAGAAGGCATTATTTCTACTCCAGATCTATGAATTCTTGTTATGTTAGCTGCATATCTGCGGTAAATACCTATTTGAGAGATCGTTTTTCCTGTAATATTTTTATTGGTAACAATGAATTGTTTCATTGTTAATTTACCATTTAATGATTTCCGATTAGATATTTCAATTTTTCCAACCAATAATTCAAGATCGTTAATTGATGGTTTATTTGTAACTCCGTATACTATATCGTCTTTTTCTAAAAGAGTATCTTCTCTAGGTACAATAAAATCACCATTTCTTTCTATTCTGGATATTGCAATTTTATTATCAACGAATTTTCTTAAAAATTCGGCCTTTTTTCCAAATAGGTTTGGGTTTGTGATAGAAATTTTGACAGATTCTAAACTCTGATTTTGTTCTCCAAGTTTTTTATTGTAGTCTTCTGATTCTTTTGTGATGGAAATTTTAAAAATCACTCTGACTAGAATCATTGTGATAATAATACCAATGATACCAAATGGATAGGCAATAGCATACCCAGTTCCACTATTTGCGACTTCAGCTTGTAACCCAAGATCGCTTAATGCCTGTTGTGCAGCGCCTAAGCCCGGTGTGTTTGTTACTGCACCACATAATATTCCTGATATAACAGATTTTGGTATATCGGTAAAGAAACTAATCGTGAAAGCTGTTGCAAATCCAAGTATAACAATAGCTGCTGCAAGTAGATTTAAATATAACCCTTGGCTTTTGATAGATTCTCTAAATCCGGGACCTACTTCTAATCCAATTGAAAACACAAACAGGATTAGGCCGAACTCCTTAACAAAATGAAGGATGTCATGATTCAGATCTATTCCTAAATGTCCAATAAGTAATCCAGTGAATAATACACCTGCTATCCCTAATCCTATGCCTTTAAATTTAAATTTACCAAGTATTATCCCCGTAAAGGCAGCGAGGCATAAATACACAATTGATGAAACAATTGGGTTTTGATTTATGGTTTCTAAGAAATTCATAATGTTTGAAATATTATTGATGTTTTATATTCAGAAGTGGAAATACGTTGTGTATTTCTTTACAGATTGTATTAATTTCATTTTCGCTATATGCACTGTATTTGGCATACTTGTAATCGTTTACATTTTGGTTATTGTATTGTTGAAGTTTATATGTATTCTGTCCGTATAGAGACATTTTTACGATATCACTATGTGAGTGAATTTCTTTTATAAGGGTAGTTCTAAATTCATAGTTAACAGAGCTATTCTTCAATATGTTGATGCTTGAATTTAAGTTATTAATTAAAGTATCAATATTTTGTGTTATACCTGTAATTTCAGATAGTGTATTTCTGTTTGTAATAGGTGCTTTTATATCCATTGCAACGTAATCTAAGAGATGGTTATCAATAAGTTCTTTTAATACATTAGGAAAGCTTCCATTCGTATCTAATTTTATATTGAACCCCATTCCCTTTATTGTTTGTGCAAATGTAACAATATCCTTGTTAATGCAAGGTTCTCCACCGCTTATTACTACATGTTTTATATGTTTTTTTCTTTTTTTTAAGAGAGAGAATATTTGTTTTTCATTAATTATGTTTTGTTTATTGTGGTTAATTAATTGATGATTATGACAATAGGGGCAATTGAAGTTGCATCCGTTTGTAAATATTACGGATGCAACTTTCCCTGGATAATCACACAGACTTGTTTTTAATATTCCTGCTATATCCATTTTCTCAACATTTTGCACTTGTTCGAGATAATATATCTTAATTAATTAAAGCTTTGTCGAATTGTTTTCTAATACTAAATTCACTCTCTTTTCCTTTGTTCCAGTGATTTATTGGGCGCATATATCCAACTATTCTAGCATATACTTCACAATCAACTTTACATTTAGGGCATTGTTTATGTTCCCCAAATATGTACCCATGAGTTGGACATATGCTAAATGTTGGTGATATAGTTATATATGGTAAGTGATTATTGGTAAAGATATTTTTAACTAGAGATTTAATAGCTTGAGTATCTGGGTATCGTTCTCCTACAAAAACATGGAAAACAGTTCCTCCAGTGTAACTACATTGTAAATCATCTTGTTTATCTAAAGCATCAAATAAGTCATCTGTATAGTTGACAGGTAATTGTGTTGAATTTGTATAGAACGGTTCTTTGTTATTGCCGTTTGCTGTTATTATATCATTAAATTCTTCTTTATCAATTCTTGCTAATCTATAAGATGTTCCCTCTGCAGGAGTTGCTTCAAGATTATAAATATGTCCTGTTTCTTCTTGAAATTCTTCTAGGCACTCTTTCATAAATGCTAGAGTATCTAATGCAAAATTATATCCTTCTTCTGTAGTTAAATCTTTCCCAAGGAAATTTAAACAACATTCATTCATTCCAACAATACCAATTGTTGAAAAGTGATTATTCCAAAACTTCCCTGTTTTAGATTTTAAATTTCGAAGGTAGAATTTTGAGTAGGGGAATAAGCCTTTATCTGTAAGGTTTTCTATTGTTTTTCTTTTGATTTCAAGACTTTGTTTTCCAATTATCATCAATTTTCTTAGCCTCTGTTTAAAATCTTCATAGTTGTTGGATGAATAACCGAGGCGAGGTAGATTAATTGTAACAACACCAACTGATCCTGTTAAAGGATTTGAGCCAAATAATCCACCACCTCTATTTTGTAATTCTCTTTTATCTAACCTTAATCGACAGCACATACTCCTAACATCATCTGGTTTCATGCTTGAATTAATGAAATTGGAGAAGTATGGTATACCATATTTGCCTGCAATTTCAAATATCTTATCATATATAGGATTATTCCATTCAAAATCAGGTGTAATATTATAAGTTGGTATTGGAAATGAAAATACTGAATTATTTGCATCACCTTCTGCCATTACCTCAGCAAATGCCTGATTAAAGACGTCCATTTCTTTTTGAAAATCACCGTAACATTCATCCATTAATTTACCACCAATAATAACTGGTTGCTCTTTTATGAATTGAGGAATTTTTAAGTCCATTGTAACATTAGTAAATGGAGTTTGAAAACCAACTCGTGTAGGGACATTTACATTGAAAATGAATTCTTGTAAACATTGTTTTACTAGTTTGTATGATAGATTATTATATCTTATAAATGGAGCAAGGTAAGTATCGAAGTTTGAGAAAGCTTGTGCACCTGCTGCCTCACCTTGCATTGTATAAAAGAAGTTAACAATTTGTCCTAAAGCAGTTCTTAGATATTTTGCTGGTTTACTTTTAATTTTATCAGATACTCCAGTAAATCCAGTTGATAAAAGATCTTGTAAATCCCATCCTACACAATATACACTTAGAAAACCTAAATCGTGAATATGTAAAGCGCCTGTTCTGTGAGCTTCTCTAATTTCAGTAGGATATACTCTATCTAACCAATATTCTGATGAAATTAATGATGAAATATGTTGATTAAGTCCTTGTAGTGAATATGTGGTGTTCGCACTTTCTTTTACTCTCCAATCAGATAAGTCTAAATAGTTGTCTATTATATCAAGATTAGAAAATAGATCTTTTGTAGAGCGTATACTTTCTCTTTTATTTCTATATAGTATAAATGATTTGGCTACATCGAAAGGAGCATTATCGACTATGGTTTTTTCTACAATATTTTGAATATATTCAACATCTGGAGTTGTTGAAAAATCTATTTTTGAGATAACTTCATTGCAAAGTTCTTCTGCTACTTGTCTATTGGGCATTCCTGAGGCTCTGAAAGCCTTGAAGATTGCCTGAGTAATTTTGTTAGAATCGAAATGTTCATTTTGTCCATTTCTCTTACAGATGATTTTTGTACTATTAATGCTCATTGTAATTTCAATTTTAATGATTAATAGTAGCGATGGGATGGAAATATAGGACGCAACAAGTTATTACATTCCTGTATCTCTTAACTTTTCACCCGAAAGCTACGAAATTATATTATTTATGGCAGGTCTTCTGGCTTGTTCTAGTTTTATCTGCCTTCCCGTTCAAAAGAACAGTGACTGAGATGATAAAACATTTTTATGAACTTACAGCTGCGGGGACAGCTCCAGATTTAAACTGGATTCCCTTTTCATTCCACATTGTGGAAACCATTATTCACGACAAATCTATAAAAAGAATATTGATTATTTATATTTTTTTCATAATTATTTGAATTGTCAACTTGTTAAATTTACTACCTTTGATTATCTAGTTTATTATAATAAGATGTTTTGGTTAATTTAATTATATATATATCAGTACTACTGCATATCGTAGCGGCAGTCTTTGCAGTTAGTCTTGTAAAAAAGACAAAATATAATGCATCATGGATTCTTATTTCCGTTGGTTTCGGTATGATAGCTGTTTATAGATCAATTGATTTATTCCCAATTCTCATTGAGGAAAAGGGTGAATTGATTATTCTGATTCAAAAGTGGTTGGGGTTATTGATTTCTCTCGTATTAGTAGTAGGAGTATTCTATATTAGAAAAATATTTAAGTTTCTTCGTGATTTAGATTTGATAAGAGATCGATCTGAGAATAAAGTTCTTTCCGCAATTATTCGTACAGAAGAGAATGAAAGGAAACGTTTTGCAAAAGATGTTCATGATGGTTTAGGTCCCTTACTTTCAGTTATTAAAATGTTAGTTTCAGGAATTAAAGCTACAAACTCTCCAGATGTTAATACTAAAATTGTGAAGAATACAAGACAGGTTGTAGATGAGGCAATTGAAACAATTAGGGAAATATCTACAAATTTGAGCCCTCATACGTTAAATAGTTTTGGTTTAAAAGTTGCTTTAGAATCTTTTATTAATAAACTTAAATTAGTTAAGGATATTGAGGTTAGATTTGTTTCTAACATAGGTAAAGAAAGATTTAATTATAATGTTGAAGTTATAATGTATCGAATTGTTTGTGAGTTGATTAATAACACCCTTAAACATGCTGATGCTAGAATTATTAATATTAACATTTTAAAAGAATCAAGTGTCTTAAAATTAGAATATTCTGATGATGGAAAAGGTTTTGTAGAAGAGTTAAGTGTTATTAATAATAACGGAATGGGATTAGATAACATGATTAATAGACTAAAATCTGTTAAAGGTGATATTCGAATAGAAAGTACGCCGGGGGAAGGAATGAGTGCCTTTGTTTTAATGAATCTTATTTCAAAATAGATTTGAATTATGAAAAAATATAATCTTGCGATAGTTGATGATCATAAGTTGTTTAGGGAAGGCTTAAAACTTCTATTATCTAACATTGAATATGTTGACAATGTATTTGCTGCTGCAGATGGAAAAGAGTTTCTTGATTTACTTAATACGAAACATTGTGATATTGTTTTGATGGATATAGAAATGCCTAATATGAATGGTATAGAGGCGACTCAAATAGCTGCAGCTAAATATCCTGATCTAAAGATAATCGCTCTGTCAATGTATGGCGAAGAGATTTATTATTATAAAATGCTTGAAGCAGGTGCAAAAGGCTTTCTTTTGAAAGATTCTGGAATGGAGAATGTTCAAGAAGCGATAGAGACGGTATGTGATGGTTCTAGTTATTTTTCTGAAGAGCTACTTTTTAATATTCTTCAAAATATGCGTTCTAATAAGAAGATGGAGGAAATGACAGGAGATTTATCTGAGAGGGAACTTGAAATTCTTTATCATGTGTGTAAAGGGTTGTCAAATCAGGAAATAGCAGATGAATTATGTATTAGTAAACGTACTGTTGATAAGCATAGGGGAAATCTTTTAGCAAAGACTCAATCAAAAAACACTGCAAGTCTGGTTATGTTTGCAATTAAGAATAAGTTAATAGAGATTTAATATGATTGATACTTCAAATAATATATTTCATAAATACAGATTACTTTTAAAGGGTGGTAGAAATATTGTTTCTACTGGTGATATGGCTCTTGTTAGGAAGGCTTTTAATATGGCTCTTGAAAACAATGAGGAGACACATGGTAAGCTAGATTATAACGAGATTGAAAAATCTCTTGATATTGGTCTTATAATTGTTAATGAGATTGGTCTTGGGAGAAGTTCGATTATATGTTCTCTTATATATAATGTGGTAGTAGATTCTAATATTCAAATTGGAAGAATAGAGAAACTTTTTGGCAAAACTGTATCTAAAATAATAGGTGGATTAATCAGGGTTACTGAAGTATATGATAATCATGAGATTGTCTATTCTGATAATTTTAGAAAATTATTGTTGTCTTTTGCTGAAGATGTTAGGGTGCAGTTAATTTTTCTAGCACAAAAGCTATATGAGATTCGAAGAGTTGAATTGTTGAGCGAAGAACAAAAAGTATCTTTAGCTAAGGAATTAGAATATATATATATACCTTTTGCACATAGATTAGGGCTTTATGCAATAAAGTCAGAAATGGAGGATCGGGCATTAAAGATTACACAAAATAAGATTTACTGTGAAATTGAGCGTAAGTTAGCAGAATCAAGCGAGGAACGTGAGAAATATATAGAGAAATTTGTTAATCCGTTGGCCAAATCATTAGATGAGGAAGGATTGAAATATAAAATTAAAGCTCGCACTAAATCTGTTGCTTCTATTCTTAATAAAATGAAGAAGAAACAAGTAGAGTTTGAAGAGGTGTATGATATTTTTGCTATTCGTATTATTCTTGATGCAGAAGGAAAGAAAGAGAAAATTGATTGTTGGAAATCATATTCTATAATAGCTGATCTATATATGCCTAATCCTAATAGATTGAGAGATTGGATAACTGTTCCTAAGGCTAATGGATATGAATCTTTGCAGACAACTGTTATGGGGCCTGATAAAAGATGGGTTGAAGTGCAAATTCGTACAGTCAGGATGGATGAGATTGCAGAGAAAGGGTTTGCTGCACACTGGAAGTACAAGGGAGGTAGTAGTGAGAAAGCTACCGAAAAATGGTTGAGCGATTTGCGAGGTATTCTTGAGGGGAGTGAGAGTGAGGGATTTGATTTGATGGATAGTTTCAAAGTTGATCTTTTTAGTAAGGAAGTATATATATTTACGCCAACAGGTGAATTAAAACAATTACCAGCTGGTGCTTCTATTATTGATTTTGCATATTCTATTCATACTGACATAGGTGATAAGTGTATTGGTGGAAAGGTGAATCAGAAGAATGTGCCGTTGCGCTACATTCTTAAAAATGGAGATACTGTATCTGTCATTACTTCAAATAATCAACAACCTAAATCAGATTGGTTAAATCATGTTGTTACTTCTAAAGCTAAGAATAAAATTCGTCAAATTCTTAAAGAAGAGCAATATAAAGTTGCAGAGATTGGTAAGGAAGCATTATCACGAAGATTAAAAAATTGGAAGATTGAAAATAATGATGAGCTTATACGTAAGCTTATGGCCAATTATAAGTATAAATTAGCAGTTGACTTATACGCTGCGATTGCAAATGAGACTATTGATTTTACAGAAATAAAAGAGATTATTACTAGAGAAGTAAATGTTCAGGAGGTTGAAAATATAGATGTTGTTCCTGTCTCAAATATTTCAAAGAATTCAGATGTTTTAGTTGTTGATGATAAGATATCTAACGTAGAATATAAGTTTGCTCCATGCTGTAATCCTGTATTTGGAGATGACATTATAGGTTTTGTTTCTATAGGAGATGGTATTAAAATACATAGAAAAAATTGTAAAAATGCGATGGATCTTGTAAATCGTTATCCTTATAGAATCGTTGATGCAAAATGGACAAATGAAGGAGATAGTTCGTACCAAGCAGTTCTGTTAATTTTAGGTAACGATGAAATAGGATTGGTTAGTAATATTTCATCCCTGATTTCTAAGGATTTTAGAGTCCAGATGCGTTCAATATCAATTTCTTCAGATAGTGGCTTTTTTGAAGGTAAAATTACATTGTTGATTAATAATTCTGATCATTTAACTCATTTAATTTCAAAATTAAAAAACATAAAAGGTGTAACAAAAGTGACTAGATATGATACGGTTGAGGAGTAGTTTTATGTTTAATTTGTGATGTGTGTATTTGAGGGGCGATTTGAATGTTTTTTATTGTATCTTTTGATATACTGCCCTTCTTATCTTGAACTATAACTTCTATGTTATCAATGTTTTTTAGCTTATTTGTTGAGAATGAATTAGAATTGTTTGATTCTTGAATTTGTTCGTTAATTTTATAGATGTAAAGATACTGTTTGATTCCACCATAAGTATCAGTTCTAAAGTATATGTTTTCTTTTTCACATATAGGGGCTTGCGTCACTTGTTTTAGAACAGAATTCATAGGGGATTGAGCAATTGTTAAATATGAATCTCCTTGTGGGATGTTGATGGCAGTATTTCCCCATTTATCTAATTTATAGTATTCAGTTATTCCATCACTCCAATTATTGTTATTGTCAATTAATATATATAATTCTTTTTTATGTATATAATTTTTTACGTTAATTTTAATGAGAGCATTTATCGCTCTATCATTGTTTGAAAACTTCCAAATTCTTTTAGAATGAGGAAGCTTCTCTTTATTACACCATTCTGAACTTCCATTGTTATGGGCCATTACTATGAAATGATCTTTAAAAAATATTTCTTTTGCTCTAATTTGGATTTCTTGATTAACTTTTGCAAGTTTTAAGTCAAGATTAGTACTTCTTTTTGAATCTTTGCCGATTCCAATGATATCATGTTTAAATATAGAATCTGCTTTCCATATTATTTTTCCTTCGCTGTTATGGTAATCATACTCTCCATTGTTTATTGTAATTCCATATTTTAGTCCAAGATAAGATTCCCATATATTATTCTCAAATTTATTTAGTTTGTTATTGAATATAATGATTTCACATAAATCCATATCTGAATACTGTCCTTTAGTATTATCGTTAGAGAGACTACATCCTATTTTTATTTTATTATCATTTGTGTTTGTATCAAATACTCCTGAATTGAGTTTACTATTACATAATATACCATTAACGTATAGACTATCTCTATTGCTATCCGTATCTAATCTGCAAATACAGAAATTGTTTAGCATACTTTTATTGTAGTATTTAATTGTAGTTTCCTCTGTCCGTTTTGGGAAAGAGAATTGTATGTAATTGTTTGAAAGTTCTGCACATATTATGCTTTGATCGTATTTGCCAAATTGAAATATTATACCTTCATTTTTAACTTTTTGTACAGTGTATACGGTGTTCTTATCTGGACTTAAAATATTATTGCCATCTATGTTCTCTGCAGATAAGTATTGATTTTTTGTGCTTGTAAATCTTATTATGGGATTATAGTTAATTACATTTATTGTATTTTGAGGTTGTTGTGTATTGTTTATTTGTTTAAGACATAGGTGGTTATTAGAGTATTCTGTTATGGAGTTAATTTTGTAGTTTGTAAAACGAGGTTTTAGCCAGAAACTAGGTTGTAATAATGAAGTGGGATTAGCAGAACTATAGTTTTGAGCTTTTATAGTAGTTATGTCAGTGGGCATAATTATTATAAATACAAACATTAAGAAAAGTGTGTTTTTCATAACATAAGAAGTATTTTAATTATGTTACAAAATTAATCTTTATATTACATTTACGAAGATTTTACTATACTAATCTTTAGTTAAAAACTATATTTTAAATATGTCTCCATCTTTAACAGCAAATGTGTTAGGAAATATTTCTCTAGCTTCTTTTTCATGTTGAGAAGTATCCGTATACCTAGTTGAGAAGTGACCTATTATTAATTTTTTTGCATTTGCTTTGTGAGCTACTGTTGCAGCTTGTTCGGCTGTTGAGTGGTATGTTTGTTTTGCTCTAGCTTTATTGTCATTTGCATGCGTAGCTTCATGGTATAATAAGTCCACATTATCTATTACATCAAGAAATTTCTCAGTATATGCAGTATCTGAGCAAAATGCATAACTTCTAGGATCAGGAGGTCTAGTTGTTAATTTGTTATTAGCAATAATATCTCCATTTTCTGTGATGTAATCTGCTCCTGCCTTTATTTTCACACGTTGAGCAATTGGAATGTTTAGTTCTTTGAGTTTTTCTTTTATTAGTTTAAGTGGTTTTTCTTTTTCTTTAAATAAGAATCCACATGTAGGTACATCTCTGTGTTTAAGAGAAAAGGAGGTTACTGTTATATTCTTATCTTCGTATATAATCTCTTTTTTACTTGTGTCAAGATAATGGAAAATTAAATCGTATGGTAGATTTGTATTTAAAGTCTCAAGTTGGAATCTTAGAATTATTTCTAGCTTTTTGTGAGAGTATATGTGAAGGGGAGTTTTTCGTCCTTGTAATCCTATTGAAGAGATATACCCAATTAGTCCGAAGAAATGGTCACCATGAAGGTGTGAAATAAATATATGATTAATTCTGTTGTATGGAATCTTATATTTACGCATTTGTAGTTGAGTTCCTTCTCCACAGTCTATAAGAAAGAACCGCCCAAGCACATTGAGTACTTGAGCGGTTGTATTTCTCAAAGATGTTGGAACTGCTGAACTACTTCCTAATATGGTAAGTTCGATATCCATTTGCAGTCCTTTGTCTTATTTTTTCATTTTATCTTTAAGAGCAGCAAGTTCAGAGATATCACCTAGAGTTGTTTTCTCTACGTTATCTTTTACTTTTTTAACTGCTTTAGATGTAGCTTTACTTTCAGCTTTAGCTGTAGCTTTGTTTACATCTTCGAAGATTCTAGAGTGAGAAAGAATGATTCTTTTTGAAGCTTTAGAGAATTCGATTACTTTGAAATCTAATTTCTCATCAATTTTAGCTTGAGAACCGTCTTCTTTAACTAAGTGACGAGGAGTTGCGAATCCTTCTACTCCATAAGGAAGAGAGATTACAGCACCTTTGTCAAATAATTCAGTGATTGTTCCTTCGTGAACAGAATCAACAGTGAATACTGTTTCAAATACATCCCAAGGATTTTCCTCTAGTTGCTTGTGACCTAAGCTTAATCTTCTGTTTTCTTTGTCTATTTCTAGAACAACAACTTCAATTTCAGCTCCGATTGTAGTGAATTCAGCTGGATGCTTAATTTTCTTAGTCCAAGAAAGATCAGAAATATGAATTAATCCATCAACACCTTCTTTAATCTCTACAAATACACCGAAGTTAGTGAAGTTACGAACTTTAGCTTTGTGTTTAGATGAAACAGGGTATTCTGTATCAATATTTTCCCATGGATCTTGCTTTAATTGCTTAATACCAAGAGACATTTTTCTTTCTTCTCTATCAAGAGTTATGATAACAGCTTCTACTTCATCACCAACTTTCATAAAGTCTTGAGCAGATCTTAAGTGTTGAGACCACGACATTTCAGAAACGTGGATTAATCCTTCTACACCAGCAGCGATTTCAACGAATGCACCGTAATCAGCCATTACAACAACTTTTCCGTTAACTTTGTCACCAACTTTAAGTTCAGCGTCAAGAGCATCCCATGGATGAGGAGTAAGTTGTTTAAGACCTAGAGCGATACGTTTCTTATCATCATCAAAGTCAAGGATTACAACGTTAAGTTTTTGGTCAAGCTCAACGATTTCATTTGGATGTGAAACACGTCCCCAAGATAAGTCAGTGATGTGGATAAGACCGTCAACACCTCCAAGGTCGATGAATACACCGTATGAAGTAATATTTTTAACAGTACCTTCAAGTACTTGTCCTTTTTCAAGT
>Ga0193964_1000326_pt1 | contig 23582 bp, 20 predicted proteins | sample FB_7_MG_FD_140323 | JGI IMG/M metagenome (GOLD analysis project Ga0193964, IMG submission 140323) | Microbial mat bacterial communities from the Broadkill River, Lewes, Delaware, United States - FB_7_MG | ecosystem: Environmental > Aquatic > Freshwater > River > Microbial mats | place: USA... | reverse complement strand
TTTGGTAAAGACCCCATACCTGGAACTGCCCCAGGTGGCGGTACCGGTCACTGCGCCCGTGGCAAAGATCAGACGGTTTTCCGGTGAAAGGGGATCAATACCCGGTGGGTTCAGTTCCGTCAACAGCCAGGTGGCAAGCCCCTTGCCCCCCAGGAAATTTTCGTAAACCGCTTGATCCACGGTATTGATCTCTACTTTCTGATTAGACAGATCCACGTAAAGAATCTGATTAAAAAAACCTTTCATTTCCAACTCCTTTTTTTCCTCAAAATGCCTATCTTGCTATAGCTATATTTTTTTATCCGGGCCCGCTTTCACCAATGCATGATATGCTATACATATCCTGACGGAAAATGTCGACTCCCAAGAGCTATCTTAACATCCTGATAAGTTAATATTTTATAAACAGCCATGGGCTGACCTGGGTTTCTATCGTGGTTCAGTTCATAACGAAAGCAGAAAGATTTGAGTAGGTTACACAGACTTTCTTATAAAAATACCAAACGGATTTTTTTTAAATGTTGAGCAAATATCAAGGCCATAGGGTAAATTTTTGATTGTCCAGGTATGCGGCCACCCGATTTTTTCCGTTGTGTTTGGCATAATATAAAGCTTCATCAGCTTGGCGCACCAGATTTGCTTGCTGGTTGGCTTTGGCATATTCAGCCACACCAAAACTGCACTTCTGGTGGCCTGCCTCTCCAAAATCGTGGTCGGCTATAATACGCCTGAGTTTGTCTGCTACGACAACCGCATTTTCCAACTCAGTTTGGGGAAGTAGAATACAAAATTCTTCTCCTCCCCATCTGGCAAAGACATCACTATCCCTGATGTTTTGGGAGGAAATATTTGCTATTTCCTTGAGAACACAATCCCCCACCAAATGTCCAAAGGTATCATTCACTGATTTAAAATCATCAATATCTAAGATAATCATGGAAAAAGTGTATTTGTGACGGTCCGCTTTTTTTATTTCTATAGCCAGAAGTTTATTAAACATTGTTTTGTTGTAGCATTGGGTAAGACCGTCGGTTCTAGCCTGTTTTTCCTCCAGCTTTAGTTGAGTCTCGATAACCGCATTTGCTTCCAGTAACGAAGTGGCATCATATATCAGGACAGCAATCTGGGTGTCATCCAGGGGCGTGATTACGGAATCCTGGCGCATGAAGCGAAAAATGGATTTTGTAATTTTGTTCAGTTTGATAGGAATAATGTATTTTTCCACGGATGCGTTCGTGAAGGCCGGGGTTTTTAGCGTAAACGCGATACGGATTTTACGCTTTAGGATGCAAAATGAAGTATTTGGAAACAATTTTGGCAGGTGCTGCCCCTGGGCGTTTTCCTGACTAATCCCTGTATGCACGGACAGCCATCTGTTCCAGAACAGTATATTCAAATCTTTATCCGTAATGATAACCCCATTTTCCAGGGCATCAAGAATGTCAGTTTTCACAAAGGTCACGTATTTTCCTCTATGAATGCGTACAGGCTTTTTTCCAGCCAGACAAATATTTCATCATCGAACAGGATGAACAGATGACCGGTGATCTGCTCATCCTCAAACTCCAAAAGGGTGGAGATAATAAGCACCTTACTGTAGCCCGCTTTTTCCCGGTCCATAAGTAGCCGGTTGTCCAATTCGATGTTAGGCGGCAAAAACGAGACAACCGAACCCAAGAGTTCGGCCAGTTTGCCAATGCAAGAGGCGCCCAGTATATTGGCTATTTCCAAAATGCTTTGTCGCTTTTCTGTATCATTTTCTTCCTGGTCTATGCATACTTTTTCCAGCAGACAAATCAGGTTCTGCATATTATAAGCACTTTGCTTGTCTATGACAAACAGGATTTCGCCTTTAAAAGTTCCCTTAAACATCTGTGTGGTAATGTAGAGGTCGGGTCTATGGTCGTTTTTACCGAGGACTGCATGTTCCACTTCTTCCACAGGCACTACCTGAATTCCGGGAACCTTCAGTTGAGCAAAACTGTCAAACAGATCTGCAATTGCCGCCGTAGCCGACCCGTATGAAATATTGATCAACTCTTCTAATGCTTCTTTGATTTCGTTATCAAGCATTTTCAGGAAGCCCTCATCGAATAGTGTCAAGGATTTGTGCGATACGACCCTCGTCTATGGGTTTTCTTTCGATGCCTTTTGCACCTAGCTCCAAAACACGGTCCCTGGCCTTAGCCTGGATATCGGCCGTGACAACATATACCAGGGCATCTGGATCGTGAGCACGGATGATTTCAAGGGCTGTGAAGCCGTCCATCTCCGGCATGGTCAAATCTAGAAATGTGATATCGGGTTTGATCTCCTTGTACAATTCCACAGCTTCCCGGCCATTCGTTCCCTGGAAAATTTTTGAACTGTTTTTCACATTGTCAGGGATGCGCTTTAAAATCATGGCTCTTGATAATTTCGTATCGTCAACAATCAAAATTTTCATTAATTCTCCTCAAATGCCAATTTAAATTTTATTAGATATAGCACAAGTTCAATAGTTTTATCCAAAGAAAAGGATCTGAAATGAAGGGAAAAAAAGTCGGGAAATAAGGAGTCGGAAAATGAGGCAATGGAGAAATGGGTTCGGTGATTAAAGAGCAGAATCTCCTGGTTTTTCGACTACAGGCAACAGGGTAAAGAAATACCAACGCGCATGTCCTTGACTCCACGAATCGAATAATTTTCTGGAAATAGTTCGATCATAAGGCTACATTATAAAATGTTTGGGCGGGCTTGCAAAAAGGCGGCTGGCTAAGGGGTAATAATTAATGAAATTAAGTATGTCCTCCGAATTCTAATTTGTCTCTAATGGTGAACGTTGAGGGGTGGGGAGGTGGGGGCAATGTCCTTGATAAAAGAAGAGAATATCGGCAAAATTAGCTTTATCAGTTCAACAATTCTTGTTGTCCTGCTGACATCTATTCTCGGAGGCATCTTTCTTCGTGATCAGCACCGTCATTTTCAACAGGACTTACAAACGGTGGCGACAAATTTTTTAAAAATGCAAAAAGAACGCCTTCGATCCGAGGTCGAAATGCAGATTAGAACCATCAACGCCAGGCACGACAGTGCTAAACAAAAACTCAGGAACACCATTAAGGCCCGAACGTACGAGGCCTATGCCGTCGCTGAAAATCTCTACAAAAAAAACAAAAAGAAGAGACCGGAGGAAATACAGTCGCTTATTCGGGAAGCCGTACGCCCTATCAGGTTTAATAACGACCGTGGCTATTTTTTTATCAGAGATACTCAGGGACCTTACGTTTTGTATCCTCCAAATCCTGATATAGAAGGACCGCATGTTAAGTTGCTCCCCCACCAGGACAGAAAAGAACTTTCTCAACAAATAAACACGATTGCTCTAACAACCGGCGAGGGGTTTATCAACTATCAATGGCCCAAACCGGGCGGCAAGGAACATGAACTTTTTGAAAAAACGACCTTTGTCAAATTTTTTAAGCCTTTTGGGTGGACTCTTGGCACCGGCGAGTATCTCGTCAATGTTGAATCCTTAGTACAAAAATCCATAATCGATAATCTTAACAGCATTATTCCAGACAACTCCGCCCCGGAATACATTTTTATCTACCAACTCCATGACGCGAATGGCGGTGATGAATTTGCCACAATGTTGGTTAACCCCAATCGCCCCGATCTTATTGGTAAGAAAATTTCAGATAGTTATGTGGACGTAAAAGGCAAAATGTTCCGCAAAAAAATGCTGCAGGATATCCGTGGCACAGGTGAGGCATTTGTCTCTTACTGGTATAAAAAGCCCGGCTCAGAAGAGCCGGGCTCGAAACTGAGTTATTTTAAATATTACCCGGAATGGAAATGGATTGTGGCAAAAGGAATCTCTCTTGACGATATGGATAAACGTGTTGCCAGATTACAGAAGAGTCTTCGCAAAGAGACAAAGAAGACTATCCGTAACTTTATTTATTTTATAATTATATCCGGTATTAGTTTTCTGATTCTCGGTTACATCTTTTCCAAGGGTATCCATAAAATCTTTGCAGGGTACAAAGCAATCCAGGAAGAGCAGCAGGAAGAACTGGAAAGAGTTAATGCCACCCTGACGATTCAAGCAATAACAGATCCGTTAACGCTTCTGTACAACAGGGGATATTTTAACAAACATCTTGAAATCGAAATTGCCCGTTCCTTACGATATGGATCTGCTCTTGCTCTCGTTGTTTTCGATATTGATAAATTCAAGCAGGTTAACGATACTTTCGGCCATCTTGCCGGAGACGATATTCTCAAAGAGTTATCTCATCTGTGCCAAACACATATTCGTACTTCTGACATTCTTGCCCGCTGGGGTGGTGAAGAGTTTGTTGTTCTTTCGTCTGAAAATGACAAGAAAAAAATGACTGTTTTTGCTGAAAAGTTACGAAGGTTGATTGAAGGACATTCTTTTTCAATCGCAGTTCAAGTGACCTGTAGTTTCGGCGTTACGCAATATAGAGAAGGCGAAAGGAAAGATTCTTTTATACATAGAGCAGACAAGGCCCTTTATACTGCAAAGCAAGAGGGGCGAAATAGGGTGATTTTTCGATAACACGAGATTTTGGAACACGATCCAAAAAATATTTACAGTACAACAGATATCACTGGGTTTATAAACTTAAGCGTAGAAGAAAACAGTGCGAACACCACTGCTTAATATAATGATATGTGAAACATTGGACACCCTCCATAGTTTGATGTCGGGAACATGACCATCCGGGCCGGGGATATCCGTAAGCTTAGATGAGCTTGTCTGTAACTGTTCAAATTTTAGAAGTCTCTTTTATAGACCGATAATAAATAGAAACACAAACAGGGAGAATGGACGATGATAAATGTACCTGGCAGCATAAATAACGTTACCGGGATTGATTCCACATTATTTCAACCAAGAAATAGAGTCGGGGGAAATAAATCGGTTTCAAAATATTCAATGCGGACTGAAATCGTACAATTCAGCTTGCAAGTCAAAACAGATACCCAACACAATTTTGGGACCCAGAATGCTCTTACTTATTTTAGCCGGCTGGATCAGGATATTAAATCATCTTTGTTTTATAATGATACTCCTATTTCCGAACTGTCATCCGAGCAGGCTGACGAGCTTGTCAGTGAAAATGGATATTTTGGCGTGGATCAAACATCCCGCCGCATCGCTGATTTTGTGATAAAGGGTGCCGGCGATGATATGGAGAAGTTGAAATCCGGAAGGGAAGGCGTCCTTAAAGGGTTTAAAGAAGCGGAAAAAGCCTGGGGAGGCAAACTGCCGGAAATATCATATGAGAGCTTGGCAAAAAGTTTGGAAACCATTGACGAAAAAATCCAAGAGAATGGCGGTTCCGTTGTCGATTTGAGCATTTGAGAATTACAAACTATAGATTCAGGAATCCGCCAGAAGTTTTTTTTTGCGATTTCAGACAATACTCAATCCAAGGGTAATGGATTGACGCGGTGAATGGCCATAGGCGTTCGGGATTCATACGCTTCCGCGCCAATGCGGTTGGATGCGCACCCCGGCATCACATTGGCCGCTGAATGGCCCTGCATGGTCCGCTGCCAGTGGAGCTGGGAATCATATCCGGGTCTTGGGGGGTCCGATCCGACCCAACAGCGCCATGCCGCGGGCTCTTTCCGGAAGCCAATGGTCCCAGCAGATGCCCACACACACCTTGCCGAACCAGGTACCCACACCTTGAAACCGGTGTCCCCGGGCTGAAATAATATTTTTTTCATGACCCGGCTCTAATGTGGGTTTTGCGGTAGATCTCCATGACTGTGCCGTCGGTATCAATCATAGCCACACTATTAAAATATGCCTGGTTGGTCGGTTCAAAAAAACTGAGGGGCAGCATCACGCCAAGTTTTTTGGTTCAAGGCGCAGAATCGTTTGATTAAATCACTTTCTGGGCCGGGGAAAAATAGGAAAACTCTTGTGTTCTGCAGAAATAGGGGCCTGAAAATAATTTCTGCAGCAGGATGATATTTGCACCTTTTAGCATCGGCATCCCGTACAATCCTTTCCGATTTACAAAATTGTGTTGTGAATAAAGTTTAGGGTATAGTTGTCGGGCAATGGAGCCTTTATGACGCAGTTTTTGGGAACCTGCTCTGCTGGGGCGGGGTATCACAAAAGTACGGAATTACGCGAGGGTTCCTCTTGATAATTGGCCGTTGCAATGGTAATTGTACCTAACTTAACGAAAGAGGATAAAAAATGAGAGCAAAGCACTTGATTCTTACCTGTTTTTTCTTTTTTTCTATAATAACCTGCGTTTACGCAAAGGATATTTATGTATCCGGGGTGACCCGGATCACAATGCGCACGGGTCCGGGTGTTGATCATAAAATTGTGGCTATGGTTACGTCGGGGGTCAAATTGCAGATTCTGGAATACCGTAAAGACTGGTCCATGGTGAGAAATTCCGCCGGGAAATCCGGGTGGGTCCTGACCCGCTTTCTTACTGAAGACGTACCCAAAGCCCTTTTGGTTGAGCGGTATAAAAAGGAAAACGACCGCCTGGCATCAAAGCTTTCCGCAGCAGAAGAAACGGCAAAAACCCTGAATACCCAGAACAAGGCCCTTACGGAAATTGCCCAGAAATATAAGCAACTCAAAGACGCTTCGGCAAGTTACCTGAAACTTGAGACCAAACATAAAGCACTGTTGGAACAGTCCCGGGAACAGGAACAACGTATTCAAAGCCTAGAGCGAAGCATCAAAAGTGAAGTGAAGCTTGGGTTGCTTTCCGGAGCCGGTGTTTTCATTGTAGGACTGATTTTCGGCATGAGTACCCGAAAGAAAAAAAGAGGTTCCCTGTTGTCCTGATTTATCCTTACTGTTTTTAACACACTATTAATATATAAAGTATTGAGAAATGATTGAAACCGATTTTCTGGTTATTGGCAGTGGTGTTGCCGGCTTGAGCTATGCTTTGAAGGTTGCACAGTTCGGCCGGGTGGCGATTATCACCAAGAAAAAAATTTATAAGACCAATACGGCACTTGCCCAGGGTGGTGTTGCCGCCGTATTCAGCAAAACAGATTCCTTTGAAAATCATGTGGCAGATACCCTGGCCGCAGGGGACGGGCTTTGTGCTGAAGATGTGGTTAACATGGTGGTGACAAACGGACCGGGAAGAATTCGGGAGTTGGTGGATTTAGGAGCCCAATTTAACCTGGATGGCGACGGAAAGTATGACTTTTCCCTGGGCCGGGAGGGCGGCCATTCCCAGAACAGAATCATCCATGCCCGGGATCTCACCGGTAAGGAGATTGAAGATGTCCTGGTCGCCAATGTTGAACAGCATGAAAATATAACCATTTTGGAAAATCGTATTGCCGTTAACCTGATTACTTATTCCACAAGTGTCCGCAGCGGTCTTGTCAGAACCCAGCATGAAAACACCTGCTGTGGGGCCTATGTCCTGGATAATGACACCGGAAAGGTGGAAACCGTTTCCGCTAAAGTGACTTTGCTTGCCACAGGTGGCGGCTCAAAGGTTTATCTGTATACCTCAAACCCGGACACGGCCACCGGGGACGGCATTGCCATGGCATTCCGGGCAGGGGCCACCGTGGCAAATATGGAGTTTGTCCAGTTCCATCCTACCTGTCTGTTCCATCCCGAAGCCAAGAATTTTCTGATCTCCGAGGCTGTTAGAGGGGAGGGCGCTTATCTCATTGATGAAAATGGCGACCGGTTTATGGGAAAATATTCACCGGACCTGGAACTTGCCTGCCGGGACGTTGTGGCCCGGGCCATTGACAATGAATTGAAAAAAACCGGTGCAGATTCCGTGTTTTTGGATATCACCCACAAGGATGCTGATTTTATCCGGAAACGGTTCCCCAATATTTATGCCAAATGCCTGGAGTATGGCATTGATATCACCAAACAACCCATTCCGGTCGTACCGGCAGCCCATTATATGTGCGGGGGCGTGGCAACGGATCTTAACGGACGTTCCGACATCCAATGTCTTTATGCCGTGGGTGAAACCGCATGCACCGGCCTGCACGGGGCCAACCGGCTGGCTTCCAATTCGCTTCTTGAAGCCCTGGTCTATGCCCATAATGCCGCACAGTCCTCATTAAAAGAGTTTGAACAAGCCGCCAAAAAATCCACTGTTGAGCTGGATCCCTGGGATGAGACCGACACCTTGGACGGGGATGAAGCCATTATGGTGACCCACAACTGGGATGAGATCCGGCGTATGATGTGGAATTATGTGGGCATTGTCCGCTCGGACAAGCGCCTTCACCGTGCCCTGCGCCGTATTGAAATGATCCAGCATGAGATTGAAGAGTACTACTGGGACTTTAAAATTACGGCAGATCTCATTGAGCTGCGCAACCTTGCCACGGTGGCGGAATTGATCATTAAGTCCGCATTAATGCGCAAGGAGAGCCGCGGATTGCATTACAATCTGTGGTATCCGGACAAGGATGATGCAAATTACCTGGTGTCGACCCTGCTCCGGAAAACTTTTTGAAAAAAGTGTCTGTCTGTTTTTTTTATATGAAAGTTTCCAGTAAGCAACTGGATTCTTTCTCTCTTTGTTGTGGGTCGAAGCCTGGGTGTAGATAGACCAGGGTCAGCCCATGGCTGTTATAACCGAAACAAGCGGTTTGCCCGGATGGGGAAAACCGCTTGACGCCGGTTTCTATTCTCAGCGCGGCACTGGTTCAGTTGAATAGGTAGTGAAAAAAAATATGCATATTGTATGCTAACAAGCGTTTTCAAATTAAGACCTTTTTCTGTGAGCCCTAAGCTGACTGCAGGAACCTCTTAGTCGTAACGTGAGTTCTCACGTAGTTATGAATAACCCAATATACATTTAAAACACGTTGAAGAGCTGTTTCTGATTTTGTGTATGTATTTGTTTTTCTTCTATATGCAGAACATTTTTTGCGCATTACACCGTTGTTAGCTTCAACGTGATTGGCGTGTGTTTCATTGTCTAAGATGTTGTTTGATATTTCAGGATGCACAGGGCATGTTGCCTGGTATTTGGGTTTTTTCCGACCTTTTTTATGTACCTGCGAACCTTTGTTTTTGACTCGGACAGTGACGCCTTTTTTTTAAGTTTTTCGGGGGAGGCTAACTTTACCGGTTCTTAAAAGTTCATGGTAGATTTCAAAGAGAATTTTACCATATCGGCGTTCACCATCTGTTACCAAGGTCAAGTCTTCCGTTTGTTCGATGAGTTCAGCCAGCCGTTTAATAGCAGTTTCGAAAAGTGCTTTGTCCTTTTTGCCACAACTCAGCTCCCAAATGAAGCGACTGGCCCTATCCATGAGGACTATAGTCCATCCGGAGGAGTCAACAGCTGGAGTGTTTTTGTCAACTTTCGTGTAAAATTGATCACCTTCAATAACCGATTGTATAAATGTATGTGACATTGAGTAGATTAACAACGTTTAGAGACACCCCTTCTTACAAACATTCCAAGATTTTTAGACTCAACATGTCACAAAAAGAAAACTGGATCATAGAGTCTACTGGTCGTGCCCGATTGGGGCTATATTTCAGGCCCTTGAGCATCTGTTCAACTTTTGTTATATCTTGCTTGGCAAAAAGCAACGTCCTATCTGTAAACTTGAGGAAGTTATATGCTAAAATTAAGCGACATCAAGATCGGCCCGAAATTGGTCTCTCTATTCATTTTTACCGGGATTATTCCACTCTGTATCGCAGGTTTTTTCAGCAGTCGGATGGCAATAGATTCACTGATGGATAAATCGTTCAATCAGTTGATCACTGTGCAGGAACTCAGGAGAAATGAACTCCAGAATACTTTCAGAGATCAATACACATCCATTCGGATGATTGCCCGGGATCCACAAATCATTAAATTTATTAATGACTTGGTTTACGATCAAGGAAAATTCAGTGTCGGGCCGCGTGTGGATTCGGAACAACAAACAAACTCTTATATTCAGTATCTTAAGGAATATAGTAAAATGAGCGGCTACAAAGATCTTATCGTAGTCGACGCACAAAGCGAAAACGTATTGCTAAGTACTGAAGGAAAAACCCACAGGGCTGCTAAATTATTAAGTGATGAGTTCAAACAGTCCGGCCTTGGAAACGTATTTCAGGAAGTTGTCGAATCAAAAAAAGGCGTAGTTGAGGATTTCGCACCTTATGAACCTTCAGGGGGAATCCAGAGTGCTTTTTACGGCGAACCGGTTTTTGATTCACAAAAGAAATTAATTGCAGTGATTGTTGTTCAGTTGCCCCCCTCCTTTTTAACAAATATGATTGAATCAAGAAAAGGAATGGGGCAGACCGGTGAATCCTATATCGTCGGCTGGAGCAAAAAAAACAAGCGGTTTGAGCTGAGGACGGATCTTCGGACCATGGGGGACGGCAAATATGTTACCGGTGTTGTTCTGGGTGATTTGAATTACTGGAAAGATGCGGTAAAGTATGGCGTCAAGGGAAACCATGGTACGTATATTGACAGCGCAGGAAAAAAAGTTCTCGCCGCTTACAACCTTCTGGATGTTAACGGTGTTGAATGGTATCTGATCTCTAAAATTGATAAATTTGAGGTCGAATCCCCGGTTCGAACCATTATTATAAACGGGCTGGTCATTTCTTCGGTTTTAATTATTTTAATTGGTGTTGCTGCCTTCATTATGGCAAGGAAATTTACTATGCCAATTATTGAGGGTATGGAATTTGCTCAGGCCATTTCAGAAGGAAATTTTGAAAAGAAAATTGAATTGGATCAAAAAGATGAGCTTGGACAACTGGCTGATACTTTGAATCGGATGGCAAGAGATCTTTATGAAATAGACTGGCTGAAAAACGGAAAAGAAGGGTTGAATGATGCCATGCGCGGCGAACATGACGATCACTCACTGGCACAGCAATTTATTTCTTTTATCGTCAAACACCTTAACGCCCAGATCGGGGCAGTGTATCAGTGCAACGGCCGCGATTTGAAGCTGATCGGCAGCTACGCATTTACAGACCGAAAAGGTAATTTCAACCATATTAAAATCGGTGAGGGTATGGTCGGTCAGGCCGCTGCAGAAAGAGAAATGATCAATTTTACGGATGTGGAAGATGATGCTCCCAAGATCAACTACGGCGCAGGAGAACGGCCGGCACTGAATTATTTGATTGTCCCGTTGCTTTATCAAGAAGAGCTTTTAGGGGTATTTCTGGTGGGGGCTGTCAATCGGTTTACAACCCTACAGCTTGATTTCATCAAACAAAATACGGATAATACGGCGATTCGCATGAATACTGTAAGATCCCAGCAGACGATTAAAGAATTATATAAGCAAGCCCAAGAGCAACAGGCTGAACTGGAATTAAAAAACGAAACACTGGAAGCACAGACCCAGAAACTGAAGGCATCGGAAGCGGAGCTGCAAGCCCAGCAGGAAGAACTTCGCGTCACCAATGAAGAGCTCGAAGAGCAGGCCAATAAATTAAAAGAATCAGAAGCGGAGCTTCAGGCCCAGCAGGAAGAGCTTCGCGTCACCAATGAAGAGTTGGAGACTTATGCAAAGACCCTGGAAAAGCAGCAGGAAGAAATGCGTCTGAGGAATGAAGATCTGGAGAATGCCCAGGTCATTATTAAAAATAAGGCAAAGGAAGTTGAAATTGCCAGTAAATATAAATCTGAGTTCCTTGCCAATATGTCTCATGAATTAAGAACCCCGCTGAACAGTATCCTTATCCTTTCCCAGGTTCTGTCAAAAAACAAAGATGAAAACCTGACGGAAAAACAGATTCAATCCGCTTCAACCATTCATTCATCAGGAAAAGACCTGTTGAACCTGATTAATGAGATTCTTGATCTGTCAAGAATTGAATCCGGCAGGGTCGAAATCATGACAAAGGATGTTGAGGTTAAGAATGTAGTGAAAGATCTGAACCGGACCTTTAAGGATATTTCTGAACAAAAACAGGTTGGTTTCAATATCAATGTTGATCCGGCGGCACCAGGCACCATTCAAACGGATTATCTTCGCCTCCAGCAGATTTTAAGAAATCTGCTGACAAACGCGTTTAAATTTACAAAAGAGGGGGCAGTTGACCTTATTATATCCCGACCGGTGGGGGATATAGTTATGGGTACGGATCTGAAGGTGGATACTTCGATTGCTTTTGCTGTCAGGGATGACGGAATCGGAATCCCGGAAGACAAACAGGCCGTCATTTTTGAGGCTTTCCAGCAGGCAGACGGCAGTACCAACCGGAAGTACGGCGGAACCGGTCTCGGTTTGTCTATTTCAAGAGAACTTGCCAAACTGCTCGGTGGGTTTATCCATCTTGAAAGCAGTGTGGATCAGGGCAGCATCTTTACTGTCGTCATTCCTGAAAACCATGAAAATCAGCCGCCGGAAACCCAAACCGGGGAAAATACTGTGCCGAAATCGGAGATGCCGATACAAAAACCGGTACCAGAAAAAGCTTCAAAAAAATCGGAGCTGCCGGACGGCGTGTCCCTCAAGGGTGACTTTATCAGGGATGACAGAGAGAATTTAAATCCTGGGGACAAGGTGCTGCTGGTTATTGAAGATGACTATAAATCAGCCAAACTGATGCGGGATTTTTCAAGAGAACGTGGTTTCAAATGCATCGTGGCTGAAAACGGGGAAACCGGACTTTATTTTGCCGAATACTATCTGCCCAGTGCCATTATCCTAGATATTGGGTTGCCCGGTATCGACGGCTGGACAGTTATGGAACGACTGAAAAATAATTCCAGCCTGAGTCATATTCCGGTTCATTTCATGTCCGCAAGCGAGGGGACTATGGATGCGATGCGCATGGGCGCTATCGGGTTTTTATCCAAACCGATCAGCATTGCAAAGGTTGATGAAACCTTTGCAAATATTGAAAATATTATTGCTAAACCGATTAAAAATCTTTTAATCGTAGAGGATGATCCTATCCAAAGCGAAAGTATGAAGGAGTTGATTGGCAACGGGGATGTTGTTACGACTATTGTGTCAACCGGGAATGAAGCGTATCAAAAGCTTTCAGAAGATCTGTTTGACTGCATGGTACTGGACCTTGGCCTGGAAGATATGTCCGGATTTGAGCTGCTTGAAAAAATAAATCAAAATCATTTGTTATCCAGGATTCCGGTTATCGTTTACACCGGCAGGGAACTATCAGAAAAAGAAGATAAACAGCTTCGCCGATATACGGAGAGCATAATTATCAAAGGCGCCAAATCTCCGGAGCGGCTCCTGGAAGAATCTGCCTTATTCCTGCATCGTGTTGAGTCAAATCTTCCCAGGGATAAACAGAAAATATTGAAAATGGTGCATGCCAAAGAAACCGTACTGGGTGAAAAAACGGTCCTGGTTGCTGATGACGATATAAGAAATGTTTTTGCACTTTCAAGTATTCTCGAAGAAAAAGGCATGACGGTTATTGTTGCCCGGGACGGGGTGGAAGCCCTTGAAAAGGTAAAAAAACATAAAGAGATTGATATTGTTTTGATGGATATCATGATGCCGAATATGGATGGTTATGAGGCAATAAAAAAGATCCGCAAAGATGTCAGGAATAAAAAACTGCCCATTATTGCACTGACCGCTAAGGCCATGAAAGGCGACCGGAATAAATGTATTGATGCCGGCGCGAATGATTATCTGGCAAAACCCGTTGATACGGATAAATTGGTTGCCATGCTGAGGGTCTGGTTATATTAATGATTAGTGCCAGGGAAAATATTAAAAATGAGCAGATAGAAATTAAGCTGCTGCTTGAGGCAGTCAGCCTAAAATATGGCTATGATTTTAGAAATTATTCTTTTGCACATTTAAAACGCAGGCTTGGAAATCGTCTGAACTTGAGCGATATGGACAATTTTTCACAAATGCAGCATCGTTTAATTTACGATGATTCCTTTTTTAATTTACTTTTGCTCGATTTGTCGATCAATGTGACAGAGATGTTCAGAGACCCGTGGGTTTATAAAAAAATCAGGGGTACTGTTATCCCTGTTTTGAAGACCTATCCATACATCAAGGTCTGGCATGCAGGTTGTTCAACCGGGCAGGAAGTCTATTCAATGGCTATTCTTCTTGAAGAGGAAGGTATGAAAAAAAGAGCCCAGGTGTATGCAACGGATTTTAATGAATTAATTTTATCCAAGGCCAAAGACGGTATCTACCCGATGGATGTGATGCGTGAATATATAAATAATTATCAGAAATCGGGCGGAAAAAAAGATTTTTCAGACTATTATGCTGCTGACTATAGCCATGCCGTTATAAAGTGTGGCCTGAGGGATAAAATCCTTTTTTCATCTCATAATCTGGTTACGGATGGGGTTTTTGGTGAAATGAATCTGATTTTCTGTCGTAACGTGTTTATTTATTTTAACAAAGGTCTTCAGGATAGAGTTCTCAAATTATTTTATGACAGTCTCTGCCCGGGCGGGTTCCTCTGCCTGGGCACAAAGGAAAGCATCAAATTTTGTGAATTATCAGATGCATTTGAAGTCGTCTGTGACCAGGAAAAAATATATCGTAAGCGGCGTTAATCGAAAGGGACAATATAAATGGTAGTATCGAAACATGCATATGAAGCGATTGTGGTTGGCGTTTCAGCCGGCGGACTGGCCGCGCTTGCAGAGATTCTGCCTAGGTTTGACAAAGACATGACGCTTCCTGTAATGATTGTGCAGCACCAAAGTCATGATTCTGATGATTTCCTGGTCAGATACTTTGATCATTTGTGCCGGCATTCAGTCAGAGAGGTCGAAGATAAAATGCCGGTGGAATCCGGCACAATTTATTTTGCACCGGGCAACTACCATCTATTGGTGGAACCCGATAAAACCCTTTCCCTATCAACAGAAGCCCGGGTGAATTACTCACGCCCTTCTATTGATGTCCTGTTTGAATCGGCAGCTGATGCCTATACGGACAGGCTGGTCGGCATCATCCTGACCGGGGCTAACCCAGACGGAACAAATGGTGCAGCCAGGATTAAAGAACTGGGGGGACTGATTATCGTCCAGGACCCTGAGACCGCCGAGGCAGAAGCCATGCCGATGTCCGTGATCAAGCATGTCCAGGTAGACCATATCCTTCCTTTGAACAGGATAGGAGATTTCGTTAACAGTTTGAATTAAAAGAAAATTTATGAAGAAGATTTCCGTACTGGCCGTTGATGATCGGCCTGAAAACCTTTTGGCCTTGGAGAACCTTCTTGAATCTCCGGAACTGGAGATCGTAAAGGCCGGCTCCGGGCGTGAGGCGTTGTCCAAAACAATAAATCATGAATTTGCTCTTATCCTTCTTGATGTCCAGATGCCTGATATGGACGGATATGAGACGGCTGAACTGTTAAGAAGTGTTAAAAAGACAAGGACAATCCCTATTATTTTCGTTACAGCTGCTAACAAAGAAGATCATCATGTGTTTAAGGGGTATGAATCGGGTGCGGTTGATTATCTTCTTAAGCCATTGGAACCGGTTATTCTTACAAGTAAGGTAAAAATATTTATTGAACTGTATAAGCAAAGAATACTTCTTGAAGAAAAAACAGAAGAGATCCGAAGCTTGAGAAATTACCTGTCCAATATTATTGATTCCATGCCTTCCATTCTTATCGGCGTGGATAACAAAACCCGGATCACACATTGGAATCTTCGGGCCAGGGAAATAACCCGCATATCAAAAGAAGTTGCCAAAGGCAAATCGCTTGAAAAGATATTTCCACAACTTGAAAATGGGACAGAATATGTACAAAAAGCAATTGAATCGCAGCAGGTTTATCATCAGTCACGTTCCACAAGGCAGGAGAAAGAAAGGCTTGTTTATGAAGACATAACCATTTATCCGCTGGTAGCTGATGGGGTGGAGGGCGCTGTGATCCGAATTGATGATGCAACCGAAAGGGTTCAAATGGAAGAGATGATGACCCAAACGGAAAAAATGCTTTCTTTAGGAGGCCTTGCAGCAGGTATAGCCCATGAAATCAATAATCCCCTGGCAGGGATGATGCAGAGTGCAATGGTCATGAAGTCCAGGCTTGAAAGTACGAATATGCCTGCAAATTTACAAGTTGCAGAGGAACTCAGTATTAAAATGAAGGATGTCAGGGCTTTTATGGACAAGAGGGATATTTTTCGTATGATTGATACGATTCATAACTCGGGCTCACGAGCGGCTGAGATCGTTAATTCCATGCTTGTTTTTGCAAGAAAATCGGATGCAGATGACACGTCTTTCCACTATCTCAACAAGCTTATGGATGAAATTCTGGAACTGGCTGCCACAGACTATGACTTTAAAAAAAAATATGATTTTAAATCCATTGAAATCATAAAACAATATAATGAAAGATTGCCCATGCTGCCTTGTGAACGCGCAAGGATCCAGCAGGTGCTGCTGAACATTCTCCGTAATGGTGCCCAGGCAATGCACACTGCTAAAACAAAATTTCCCAGATTTATCATTAGAATTTACAAAGCAGAAGAATCTGACATGGTCTGCATGGAAATCGAGGATAATGGACCAGGTATAGATGAGGACACCCGCTCAAAGGTATTTGATCCGTTCTTTACGACTAAACCGGTTGGTATAGGAACGGGATTGGGACTCTCTGTTTCTTATTTTATCATCACCAAAAATCATAAAGGCAAAATGGATGTCATTTCTAAACCAGGCAGTGGTGCTACTTTTATAATTAGACTTCCTATTAAAAGGGATTAAACGTAGTAAAATGATACCCAACAATGTGTCCATTATTTTCAATCAAGGGCCTTGCCCGAAAAGGCAATGACTGCTTTTGAAGTGTGTCAGCCGGACCTTGGGTTAAGAAATGAGCACTTCTTTTTCCAGCGGTGGGTCAATGTCGATAAATCTCAATGTTTGACATATTTTTCATGAAAAATCCTTAGCGTATATTTACCCGCGAATGTGGGTGGACTCCCAATGGCAGCATATTCAGTGCCATTCCACTATAGAAACCCTTGGCGGCGTGCTCAATTTGGCAACAATTCAATGAAATTTTTCAATGCCCGGGTCAGCACCCTGTCTTTCCGGTGGATGAAAAGGGTAGATGCCCTCCCCAATTTTTGGGGAATCCCATGCACCCTGACAGAATGTTCCCATCGAAGATTTGATACAATGGACCGGGGGAACAGGGTAATCCCCATGCCCACATTTACAAACCCCAGGATTCCCTCCAATGTCCCCAGTTCCATTACCTGTCCGGGTATTATCCCGTTCTCTTTTGCCCAGGCTTCAAGGGTTCCCCGGTAAGAACACCCCCGCCTGAAAACAATAAAACTGGGGCGATCCAGATTTGACAGGGATTTTATCTTTTTCTCAGTGATGATGACAAGCTCTTCATCAAATGCATGATGGGAAAGCAGGTCCGAATGATCAACAGGGCCTGCGACAAAGGCCGCATCAAGCTGGTAGTCCAATACTTTTTTAACAAGGGCTTCGGTGGTTCCTGTCTGAAGTTTCAATTGAATATCGGGATGCTGCCTGTGGTATGTTGAAAATAAAGAGGGCAGTCTCACAGCCGCCGTGGATTCCATTGTGCCGATGGACAAAGGCCCCTTGATAAATTCATTGTCAGTGACGGCAAGGAGGGCATTGTCGATTAATTGAATGGCATCCTTGGCATAATCAATCAAGATTCGGCCCTTTGCTGTCAGTTCGACACCACGGTGTTTTCTATGGAAAAGGGGCACACCCAGCTCGCTTTCAAGCTGTCGGACCCTTGCCGTTACATTGGATTGCACACAATTTAATTTCAACGCTGCTTTTGAAATACTGCCCTCTTCAGCCACGGTTTTAAAAATTTTAAGTCCCCATATATCCATATTGCCCTCACAACATATCATTATTTATGATATCAATATTCATTTTTAATTATTTGAAATAATATTATGCTTTTGTTACTCTTTGGTCAAGCACTGGATTTTGATGAAGTTCCAATGGTTTATTTTTCCAGAGGCTGAAAGAAAATGAATAATGAGGATGGATGAGGTACAAAAAATGAAAATAAAATATGACGTGATCGATTCCCAATTCGGCCCCATTATTTTCTCATGCGATAAGCAGGGGATCAACCGGGTCTATTTCACCAAAAGCAAAAAACCAAATATCATGGATAACACCTGGCATCGCGATCCGTCCAATCCCCTGCTCAGGGAAACCGGGAAACAACTGATGGCATATTGTGCTGGGAAACTTAAAAAATTTGGCCTCCCCCTTTCATTCAAGGGCACAGATTTTCAGGTCCGGGTATGGAATGCTCTGGTTACCATACCCTATGGCGTGACCTGGTCATATAAACGGTTGGCTGAGACCATTGAAAATCCGAAAGCCTGCAGGGCCGTGGGGGGTGCCAATGCTAAAAATCAAATATCGATAATCGTTCCCTGACACCGTGTAATCGGAAACGACGGGGGCCTCGTCGGATTTGGCAGTGGATTGAATATAAAAAGAGCGTTGATTTCATTGGAACAATCAAACTTGCCGGAGTATTATTTTTAGGCCCGGTATGCAAAACTCAATAGGTCAGGCATTGGATAAGATTTGATTCGATCAAATCTGGAAAGGAGGCAATTGGTTATGAGAAAACCGAACACCGGCCATGGCGCCTTGATAACAGGCGGCTTTTTAGCCCTGGTGATTGCCATGGGGGTGGGGCGGTTTGCTTATACGCCCTTATTGCCGGCCATGCAGAACCAATTTGGCTTCAGCGATGAAATTGCAGGTTCAATGGCTGCTGTCAATTACCTGGGATATCTTTTGGGTGCGCTTTTGTGCTTTAAAAATATGAGGGCTGAAACAAAGCTGCGGGTATTCCGAATCTGCCTTGTATTAAGCATTCTTACGACAGCATGGATGGGGCTTGTCACACAGGTCGGCCTATGGACGGTTCTCAGGCTGGTAAGCGGCATGGCAAGTGCCGGCATATTCATTATCGGCTCCTCAATTGTTATGGGGCGGCTTCCTCAATCGAAAACTTTACTCGGCATTTTGATGTACAGCGGTGTGGGTGCCGGTATTGCCATGAGCGGGGTGGTTTCTCCGGTGCTGATCAAATATTTTAATGTCCAGTTTTCCTGGGTGGGGCTGGCTTTGATCTGCCTTCCCCTGGCCCTGTTCTGCTGGTTTGTGATGATCCCCCCGGCTTCGGAACCCAAGGCGGATTTAAATGCAAAAGGGTCGATTGAGTTTGAATACCCGCAACTGTTCCCATGGCTTATGGTCGCCTATTTTTGTGAAGGGTTCGGCTATATTGTCAGTGGAACATTCATCGTATCCTTTCTCCAGGGACAGTCTGGATTCTTTTCATCCGGCCCGGTGGCCTGGACCATGGTCGGGTTGGCCGCCTCTGTCTCCATCCCGGTGTTTCACCAATTGTCAAAACGCCTGCATTTGCTTCATGTACTGATTATCGCCCATTTCATGCAGGGGCTGGGGATTTTACTCCCTGTTTTATCTTCCCATTGGCTGTGTGTCATTTCAGGATCGATTTTGTTTGGGGGGACATTCATGGGAATCGTGGCTTTGACCCTTTCCATCGGCAAAACACTTAAGCCGGGCCAAAGCCAAAGAGTGATAGGAATGTTGACGGCCATTTACGGTGTCGGTCAAATTTTGGGACCTTTAGTGTCAGGCATTTTATCGGAAAATACGGGGGATTTTGTATCGGCCCTGGTCATGTCCGCCCTGGTTGTTATGTTAGGCGGATTTATTTTGACGGCAGGAATTTTAAAACAAAAAATGGTTAAAATTTAAGGAGGTTGTGGTGCCCTACGTTAATATTAAGATTACAGATGAAAATGTGACAAAAGAACAAAAACTTCAACTGATCCAGGGTGCGACCCAGCTTTTGGTGGATGTTCTGGGCAAAAACCCTTCCACCACGGTTGTTGTTATTGATGAAGTCAATACGGACAACTGGGGTATCGGCGGTGAGTGTGTCACTGAACTCAGGAAACGGAAATGAAAAAGGAAAATTTAGGCATCTTCTTTTCGCTTAATGAATGATTCTATGAACTCAGAAAAAAGAAATGCACAGATAAAGAAAAACTTGTAATATCTTGGGCAATGGCTGATACCATGTTGGTACAAGTTTTTTACATCTGCTGCCAAGGAGCTAATATGTTTCAAAGTATTCTGGGGCTGTTTGTGTTTTTAGGTGTTGCTGTTCTATTAAGCGAAAATAAAAAAAAGATCTCTACCAGGCTGATTATTTCAGGCATCTCATTGCAACTTGTTCTTGGTGTAATGACGCTGAAATTTGCATGGATACGCCAGGGCTTTCTTTATTTAAACGGGCTGGTGACAGCGATTTCAAAGGCAACCGGAGAGGGCACGGCCATGGTGTTCGGATACATTGGCGGCGGCGCACTCCCTTTCCAGGAATCCTATACCGGGGCGTCGTTTATCCTTGCGTTTCAAGCGTTGCCGTTGATTTTGGTGATGAGCGCATTGTCTGCGTTGCTGTTTTATTGGAAAATTATCCCTGCCGTGGTGCGGTTTTTCAGTGTCATTCTCAATAAAACACTGGGGACCGGCGGGGCTGAAGGCATCGGGATTTCAGCCAATATTTTTGTGGGCATGGTGGAGGCGCCTTTGCTGGTCAAACCGTATTTATCCACCATGACCCGCAGTGAGTTATTTACATTAATGACTTGCGGTATGGCCACCATCGCAGGCACTGTCATGGTGCTTTACGCTACGATTCTTAAGTCTGTGATTCCCGGTATTTTAGGTCATATTCTTACCGCCTCCATTATCAGTGCGCCGGCTGCGATTTTGATTTCAAAAACCATGATCCCTGAAACCAAAGATGTGACGGAAGGCGAATTGTCCACGCCAACGGTTTATAAAAGCGTCATGGATGCCGTGACCAAGGGTACGGTGTCCGGTATTGATCTTATGATCAATATCGTAGCCATGATCATCGTTCTTGTGGCCATGGTAAGCTTGGTCAACATGACACTTGGACTGCTGCCGTTGTTAAAAGGACAGCCGTTCACCCTGCAGCGGATTTTGGGCTGGATCATGGCACCTGCAACATGGCTGATGGGGATCCCCTGGTCCGAAGCTCCGACCACCGGTGCATTGATGGGCACCAAAACAATTCTTAACGAATTTATTGCATACCTTGATTTGACCCGTATTCCTGCCGGCGAAATAAGTGATCGCAGCCGCGTCATTATTTCATATGCCATGTGCGGTTTTGCAAATCCCGGCAGCCTGGGTATTATGATCGGCGGCATGGGCGGTATGGTGCCGGAAAGAAGGGATGAAATCGTCTCCTTAGGACTTCGTTCCATTGTTGCGGGCACGTTGGCCACATGTATGACCGGCGCCGTTGCCGGGATGTTTTTATAGTGCTTGAACGGTTCGAGAAAGGAGCACATACCCACAAATTCATCACAACCATGGGGTTGCTTAAGATTACAAAATTTCTTACGCGTTGCAGCGTGGCAACTTTTTCAAAAATTGAGTTTTGTGCAGATTGATGCGGTAATTTCTCCCATGGGCAGCACACGGGAGATGCGGGCAAGTTCCTCCCTAAGCTTTTGGGACTTTGCTTCTTCCAGCATGCGTAGTTTTCGCTGAATCAGAAGATACGCGATGAAAAATACCAGGAGCAGGACGAGTATCCCAACACTGATAAGTTCATTTTGATAGGTTTCCCAGGTGGATTTTTCCCGATATTTGACCTGACTGCCCTGGGGCTGACGTTTTTCATCAATATTCCATGGGTTGAACTGCCGCCAGGCGAACATGGGTGGATTGGTTTTTGTTGGTGCATCGGCATGCTCGACATCAATTCTAACAGGGTGGATGGGCTGTGAAGCAAACGCTGTACGCAGACCCATTTCCACATTGTAAGTTTCAGGCAATCGCTGCTTGAATACAAACATGGTCAAAATGCGCTTCGGGACCAATTTTTCAACGGCTGACGCCGAAGCCTTTGAACGTCCCAAAAAAACAGACCATTAAAGCGATGAATACAAATGTCCAACACAGGAGTATTGTGTACCGTAACTTTTTCGTTGACCGACTTGATGCTATGGACATGTATTCCATGCGGACACTGGTTGGGGGATGTTTGGAATATCCCAAACTGAGAGTGCATTATGATAGTATCGCGCTATTGATTTAAGTCACCAACCTCCGGATTTGCCGGAGGTTGGTGGCTAATGTTGGATATATCTCTTAGATATTTTGGAGCGTTGTATTTGAGGATAGCTGAAAATGAAAAAGCCCCTGAGTAATAATCTACTCAGGGGCTAAAATGTCACAGAGATAAAATGGTATTTTAAATCACGGTCACATTTGCAGCTGATGGTCCTTTGGGACCCTCTTCAATGTCGAATGATACGTGATCACCTTCATTGAGAATTTTAAAACCAGCTGCATTGATGCCTGAATGATGGACAAACACATCTTTGCCACCACCTGCATGCTCAATAAATCCAAAACCTTTTGACTCGCTAAACCATTTTACGATACCGTTTGACATATAGGTATTCTCCTAAATAAAAAATAAAAATAAATCGTTTCGATCTTAAAGAATAATCACTAATTTCTCGGGGAAAATATCTAAGGAAGAAACTCAAGCACTTTAAATTAATGCAACAAGTACAAATCATACAGTAATCTGTGGGTATGTCAAGAGAATTGAATTTTAATTGTTGTGCTCAGTGGTGAAGGCGCAGGGTCGGCAACTGATGGGTATAAGAATATCCGAAATTTCATCAGGCCATATTGGGCGTCGGAGGGGTTCATGGTACCGTTTGAAGCCAAGGGACAACATGCCCCTGGCTGAGGAAAGGGACCCTACTTTGTTCAAGCAACCAACAAGCGAAGGATTAGGAGATTGCATTATGCTATTAACTCCAATTGAAAATCAGGATGCTACTGAGGACGCTCTATTGTAAGGCCAAGCAGGGAAAAGAGCTCAACCCTTACGATGAAGGACATCGGAAAGCCGTGTACGGGAAAACCGTATGCACAGCTTGATGAGGGAACACTGAGGGTGCAAGGTCTTTGGAATACGTAGTAGGCGCGTGCGGCAAGGCGTCTCGAATATATAAAGGGCTGAAGAAACCGGACCCGAGAGCGGAGGCGGGACGCCCGCGCTCCCGGGTTAAGCAAAATGGACAAGTTATTTAAAACCTGTGTTTTAACCAAAGACCTGTCAGGCTTGGTTGGATAGTTTTTTTTCTTTTTTTATATTCGTTTCAACGGGTAAGGCCTGCAAAGCAAAACAAAAATTTTTCATTTCATATATGCAGACTCCGTCCACACACAGGGTGCCGTCAGCCGTTGCCCTGCAACCTGTTTCATCCATGGTGCATTCACTTATATGGGCCTGGACAACAATGTTTGAGTTCGAGCGGATAATCTGTCCCCGGTATGCCCATTCATGTTCATGGTTCTCAGCAACTGCAGGGGCAAATAGTTCCGGGTTAAGATTGAATTTTTTGATCATGAATAATCGGATCAACTGGAGGAATGATTCTACGCCTAACGACCCCGGACAGACCGGATCCTGATAAAAATGGGCATGGAAGAACCACTCT
>Ga0193964_1000325_pt1 | contig 23631 bp, 23 predicted proteins | sample FB_7_MG_FD_140323 | JGI IMG/M metagenome (GOLD analysis project Ga0193964, IMG submission 140323) | Microbial mat bacterial communities from the Broadkill River, Lewes, Delaware, United States - FB_7_MG | ecosystem: Environmental > Aquatic > Freshwater > River > Microbial mats | place: USA... | reverse complement strand
GGATGATAATTCTGAGCTTTGTGAAGAACCTAAGTATGCAGAATTCTTACACCTTGCTCATGGCTTAGATGGATATTTTGATTTTGATCAGGCATTGAGATGTGCTCAAGCTCAAAATAAGCCGCTATTTGTTGATTTCACTGGACACGGTTGTGTTAATTGTAGAGAGATGGAACAAACTGTATGGTCGGATCCTAGAGTTCTTAAGATATTAAAGGAAGAGTATGTGATTGTTGCTCTTTATGTAGATGATAAAACTAAGCTTCCTAAAGAGGATTGGATAGTATCAGATGTTGATGGAAAAGTAAAAAAGACTCTTGGTAAGAAAAATGCTTATTTTCAGATAAAGAATTTTGATTCTAATGCACAGCCAAACTATATTCTTTTGGATAGTAAGGTTGATGAGAAGTTAAAGAACGGAGTATTAGCTCCTGCAAGAGGTCATAATTTGAATGTTGATGCTTTTGTTAAGTTTTTAAAGCGAGGAGTTGAGGAATTCCATAATAGAAATAATTAATAATGGAATAATTCCTTAATTTACTAATTACTCTGATTTATAATATAACAGATAGAGTTTTGGATATTCCTGATACTATCTGTTATTTATAATAAGACAAAAAAAAGAGACGCTAATTATAACGTCTCTTTTTTTTGTCCTTTTTATAGAATTAACCTTGGTATGAGTCAATACCTGCAGTTTCCATAGCTCTATCTACTTTCTTTACTAGTCCTTGAATAACTTTACCAGGACCAACTTCAGTGAAAGATGTAGCACCATCTTCAATCATGTTCATCATGGTTTGAGTCCATCTGACTGGAGCTGTTAATTGAGCAACAAGATTTGTTTTGATAACAGCTGGATCTGTAGTTGGTTTAGCATCTACATTCTGGTATACTGCACATGTAGGAGTACTAAATGTAGTATTTTCTATAGCTGCAGCTAATTCTTCTCTTGCAGGTTCCATAAGAGGAGAGTGGAATGCTCCACCTACTTTTAGTGGAAGAGCTCTTTTAGCTCCAGCTTCTTTAAGTTTTTCACATGCAATTTCAATTCCTTTCATACTACCTGAAATAACAAGTTGTCCAGGACAATTGTAATTAGCAGCAACAACAATATCATCAATATCAGCGCAAACATTCTCAACGATATCATCTCCTAGACCAATAATAGCAGCCATTGTTGATTGTTCAATCTCACATGCTTTTTGCATAGCAATAGCACGTTGTGAAACTAATTTTAGTCCATCTTCGAAAGATAAAGCTCCATTTGCAACTAGTGCAGAGAACTCTCCTAATGAATGACCAGCAACCATTTCTGGCTTAAAACTATCACCAAGAGTTTTAGCTAAAATTACAGAATGAAGGAAAATTGCAGGTTGAGTAACCTTAGTCTGTCTTAAATCCTCATCTGTACCTTCAAACATAATATCAGTAATACTAAAACCAAGAATCTCATTAGCTTTATCGAATAATTCTTTAGCTAAAGCTGAGTTTTCATATAAATCTTTTCCCATTCCAGAGAATTGAGCCCCTTGTCCAGGGAATACATATGCTTTCATAATTATATTCTTTTAGTTAATAATTTTACAGCACCTAAAATTAGTGCATTTTATTACTTATTAATCTTATAAATTCTTCTCTAGTAGCAAGGTTTTTAAAAGCACCACTAAAGTCAGATGTTGTAGTTACTGAGTTTTGTTTTTGAACTCCACGAAGTATCATGCACATATGTTGTGCTTCAATAACTACAGCAACACCAAGAGGATTAAGAGTCTCTTGAATACATTCTTTTATTTGAGTAGTTAATCTTTCTTGTACTTGAAATCTACGTGAAAAGGCTTCAACGACTCTCGCAATCTTACTAAGTCCAGTGATTTGTCCGTTTGGAATGTAGGCAACATGAGCTTTGCCAATAAAAGGAAGTAAATGGTGTTCGCAAAGAGAATATACTTCAATATCCTTAACGATAACCATTTGTTTATAGTCTTCTTTGAACATAGCAGATTTAAGAATGTCTTCAGGATTCATACTGTATCCTTGAGTCATAAATTGCATTGCTTTTGCCACTCTAAGAGGAGTTTTTTGAAGACCTTCTCTATCTTCATTTTCACCAATTAGTTTAATAATTTCTCTATAATGATCAGACATTTTTAGGGTTGAATCTTCATCAAATCTTTCAATTTTTTGAAACCCCATGCCTTTTTTGTTTATGCTAAACTCCATAATTTTCTAAAATTTTAACTTGCCAAAGTAAATGCTTTTTCTCGAAAAATAAAAGTATAAATACTTAAATTACTATAAACTAGGATGCTTATATATAGATTTACGTGCCATTAATTGTAATAACACACCTCTGGAAAGCATAAATAAAATTAAAGCAAGCCACAGTCCGTGATTACCAATTAGTGGATACGAAATAATATAAGTAGGAGTAAAAATTGCTAATACAGAAATTAGCATCGCATTTCGCATTGAACTAGAAGCAGTTGCTCCAATATAGATGCCATCCCAAAGAAAAGCTCCAAAAGCCGCAAATGGAAGTAAAATAGTCCATACCATATATTCTTTTGCTAAATCAATTATAGTTGAATCGTTAGTGAGCAGATATAGGATATTCTCTCTTGCCAATAAATAAATTATGCCGAAAATTGAAGCAAGAGCAAATCCCCATATAACTAATCGTTTAATGCACTTTTGTAGTGCTTTAGAATCTTTAGCTCCAATATATTTACCAACTAAAGCCTCAGCAGCATAGGCAAATCCATCAATCATATATGAAAAGAATAGTAAGAATTGCAATAGCAGACTATTAACAGCTAGGATGTTTTTATTAATAGCTGCTGATTGTGATGTTATAAATGTAAATACGCTAATAATGCATAAAGTTCTGATTAATATATCTTTACTAACATTAAAGAATGTGAATAATTCTTTTAGACGCTTCATCTGCTTTAATGACCAGTATTTGAATAATTTTCGATAATATTTTATTAATATAAATATAGCAGTGAACAATCCACAATACTGGGCAAGCATTGTTCCAAGAGCCACTCCTTCAGATTTCATACCAAATCCAAGAATAAAGAGTGCAGATAGACCTAGGTTTAGTATATTGACTAGAATGGAAACTATCATTGGAGAGCGTGCATTTTGCATTCCAATAAACCATCCTAGTATACTATATAGACCTATGGTTGCAGGTGCTGCCCATACACGTATATAGAAATACTGTTTAACTAATTCTTTTATTTCAGGTTCTGTTTTAATTAAAGAAAAAGCAACATTAGCAATTGGTACCTGTAGAGCAATGATTAAGATTCCAGCACTTATAGCTACAAATATTGAGCGAGAGAGAGTTAGAATACTATCTTGAAAGTTCTTTCTACCGTATGCCTGCGCTGTAAAACCAGTTGTTGTCATTCGTAGAAAGACAAATGACATATATACAAAATTAAAGATCATGCCACCTAAAGCAATAGCAGAAACATAATTTACAGCTTCATCTTTTAAGTAGCCCATTAGAGCTAAATCAATCATACCAGCAAGAGGAACGCTGATATTACTTATTATGTTTGGAATAGCTAAACGGAGTATTTTTTTATTCATTCTGCAAATATCTCAATAATTTTCAAACTTTTATCATGATTTTTTAGTATATTATTAGAACATTCTTTTTCATTAATTTAATGAATTATAGATTTAAATTAGTTTAAACAATTAAAATTGAAGTTATGGCATTTGTATTACCCGAATTACCTTATGAATTGGATGCTTTAGAGCCCCATATAAGCAAGAATACTCTTGAGTTTCACTACGGTAAGCATCATCAGGCGTATGTAAATAATCTTAATACGTTGATAAAAGATACTATGTATGAATATTCTGATCTGGAAGAAATAATTAAGAGAGCAGATGATGGAATTTTTAATAATGGTGCACAAGTATATAATCATACGTTTTATTTTGAAGCACTTTCTCCTAATGGAGGTGGTGAACCAACTGGTTTACTCGCTTCAAAAATTAAGGAAAAATATGGTTCTATTGATAGTTTTATAGATGAATTTAGTGGGTTTGCTAAGAGATTCTTTGGATCTGGATGGGTTTGGTTAGTTAAAAATAAAGAAGAGGAATTAGAGATTGTTACAACATCAAATGCAGGTAATCCTATACGAGATGGATTAACACCTCTTATGTGTCTTGATGTTTGGGAGCATGCTTATTATCTTGATGTACAAAATGCTAGGCCGAAGTATATAGAGAATTTCTGGAATGTTTTGAACTGGGTAGTAGTTGCAGAAAGATATTAGATAAATTATAATATACAGGGGAATTATTTTTAGTTCCTCTGCTTAGTCTTAAATTATTAGCATTATATAGTGCTCTGTTTAATAAAAAGTTTTATTTTAGTATAGAAATTATGAGTTTTTCGTTTAATGATGACAACTTAATGAAGAATAATCTGGATGACTCAGATTATTTGTTGTCAAAGAGAGATCTTTTATTATTCAAAAATATTGAACACGATTATAAGTTTGTACTCGATACATTAATTGAAGTATGCAACTATGAACCTGTTAGGGCAGAACAATGTGCTTTTCTTGTTGACTACAAGGGATTCTGTCAAATTAAGAGTGGATTAGTATATAATCTTAATAGAATAAAAAAGGAATTTGAACGAAAGGGCTTATGGGCAGAAATTATATAACTATATACATATGAGCGTTTTTGTAATAATCTTATTACTATTTTTAGGTGTCCTTCTTTGCTTGTTAGAAGTTCTTGTAATACCAGGTGTTACAATTGCAGGCATAGGAGGTTTTTTATTGATGGCTACTGGTGTTTATTTCTCTTATGAAGAGTTCGGAACAATGGGTGGTCATTTGGTTTTATTGTCTATGATAATAATTAATGTAGTAATTATAGTATATTCATTAAAATCAAAAACTTGGGACAAATTAATGTTATCTACAAACCTTGATAAAAGTGTAGACAGCGATATTTCTAATATTTCAGTGGGAGCTACTGGTATTTGTTTAACCCGTCTTGCTCCAATGGGGAAAATTAGAGTTGGTGAATTTGAAGTAGAGGGAAAGTCTATTGATGGTTTTCTTAATGAAAAATCAGAGATCGAGGTTGTTAAGGTTGAAAAGACAAAAATTATTGTAAAACAAAAATAAAGATGGAAAATTTAACACTATTAGCTTTTTTAATTCCAGGGTGTATTATCCTTTTATGGATAATGCTGTATTTTATCCCTGTAGGACTGTGGTTTTCAGCCCTTGTTTCAGGAGTGAAGATTTCACTACTTCAGTTAGTTTTAATGCGTTGGAGAAAAGTGCCACCAACAATTATTGTACGTGCAATGATTGAAGGTAAGAAGGCAGGTTTAGATCTGTTTCGTGATCTTTTAGAGGCTCACTATTTGGCTGGAGGACATGTTCCTCAGGTTGTTCATGCTTTAGTATCTGCATCAAAGGCTAATATTGATTTATCATTTAATATGGCTACAGCTATTGATCTTGCTGGTCGTGATGTTTTTGAGGCTGTTCAAATGAGTGTTAATCCAAAGGTAATAAATACACCTCCTGTAACTGCAGTTGCTAAAGATGGTATTCAGCTTATCTCTAAAGCTCGTGTAACTGTGCGTGCAAATATTCGTCAATTAGTAGGTGGAGCTGGTGAGGAAACTGTTTTAGCTCGTGTCGGTGAGGGTATTGTATCTTCAATTGGTTCTAATGAATCACATAAATCTGTACTAGAGAATCCAGATAACATTTCTAAAGTTGTATTAGAAAAGGGACTAGATGCGGGTACTGCTTTTGAGATTCTTTCTATTGATATAGCTGATATTGATATAGGTAAAAACATTGGAGCCGTACTTCAAACAGATCAGGCTGAGGCAGATCTTAAGATTGCTCAAGCTAAAGCAGAGGAACGTCGTGCTATGGCTGTAGCTCAGGAACAAGAGATGCGTGCATTAGCTCAAGAGATGCGTGCGAAGGTTATTGAAGCTGAAGCTGAGGTACCAATAGCTATGGCTGAAGCTTTCCGTTCAGGTAATCTAGGAGTTATGGATTATTATAAAATGAAAAATATTGAGGCTGATACAAGTATGAGAGAGTCTATCTCGAAGACTGATAAGAAAAAGCCTTCAAAGAAATAAGTCATAAAGTAATTATATTATAAAAGGGTTCTCGAAAGAGAACCCTTTCTTATTTTCTATAGTAGAATTTTTACATCTTAAAAGGGGCTACAGCACGTTCGTAGATTCCATGCATATATGCAATGGCAAGACCGTAGTTTGTAACAGGAATGCCAGCTTTAATAGCAGGTAACAATCTGTTTGATAATTGCTTTTTGGTAATCATACAACCACCACATTGAATTATCAGGGCATAATCAGTAATTGGTCGTTCAATATTTGATAGTCCAGCAATAATATCATATTCAATATTTTTACCAGTATGTTTCTTAAGCCAGTTAGGAAGTTTGTTCCTGCCAATATCTTCACACGATACATGATGTGAGCATGATTCTAATATAAGCACTCTGTCATTGTCTTTTAGTTTATCGATTTGCGGAGTGCCTTTTATATATTCATCGAAATTGCCTTTATAACGAGCAAGTACTGTGCTAAAACTTGTTAAAGGTATATTTCTAGGAATCAGTTTGTCAGCTTCTTTAAAAATCTGACTGTCAGTTATAACTAATTTAGGATTTGTTTTCGTACTTTTTAAATAGCTTTCGACTTGTTGTGGTTGTAAAACCACGCTAATACACATGTTGTCGAGTATATCGCGAATTAGTTGAACTTGGGGCAGTATCATTCTACCAACAGGAGCTTCTGAGTCTATAGGACAAATAAGTAGCACGATATCATTAGCTTGTAGTAAATCACCAATAATTGATGGATTAGCCTTTGATGCATCTGGAGCTGACTTTTTTATAGCCTCTATAAGAGTGTCATTATCAGGATTAACTGTTGAGTATTCAACAACTATTGTATTGTATTTTTCCTCTATTTTTTCTTTAAAATCAGGTGTTATCTTATTTATATCTGATTTGTTATGGATGATTAAGAATGGTGTTTTATAATTTTCAAATTCTTCAACTAACAGTTTTTCATACTCGGAGAATGTGTTATCAGTTATCACAATAATTCCCAAGTCAATATTAGCAATAGTCTCAAATGATTTTTCTATTCGTTTTTCGCCAAGATACCCCTCATCGTCAATTCCAGCTGTATCTATTAGTATAACAGGTGCATAGTTAAGTATTTCGAAGGATTTTTTTACGGGATCTGTAGTTGTTCCTGCAATATCAGAAACAATAGCTATGTTTTGTTGAGCTAGGGTGTTGATAATTGAGCTCTTTCCATTGTTTCTTCGTCCGTAAATTCCTATGTGGGTTTTATTGTCTTTTGTCTTCATAAATGCTACGAATATTTTTCTACGTCTTCCTTGCTAATGTTTTCGCCGCCTAAAATAATCAATCTTTCTATAACATTTCTCAGTTCCCTTATGTTTCCTCTCCAATTTCTCTTTTTTAGGGCACCAATAGCTCGGTCATCTATATTTTTTATAGGTAACGACATATCTATACTTATTTCTTTTATAAAGTGTTTTGCTAGTTCTTCTATATCGTCTTTTCTTTCATCTAGCGTTGGTACCTTTATTATTATAACACTTAATCTGTGGTAAAGGTCTTCTCTAAAATTACCCTTTTCTATTTCGTCCAGAAGGTTTTTATTTGTAGCTGCTATAATTCGTACATCAACTTTTATGGCTTTGTCTCCTCCAACTCGAGAGATTGTCTTTTCTTGAAGAGTTCTAAGTACTTTTGCTTGTGCATCAAGACTCATATCTCCAATTTCATCAAGGAAGAGTGTACCTCCGTTTGCAATTTCAAATTTGCCCTTTTTCTGTTTGTGTGCAGAAGTAAATGATCCCTTTTCATGTCCAAAGAGTTCACTCTCTATAAGTTCAGACGGAATCGCAGCGCAGTTTACATCTATAAATACTTGTGAGTTTCTTTCGCTATTTTCATGTATCTGTCTGGCAACAAGTTCTTTTCCCGTACCATTACTGCCTGTGATAAGTACACGTGCATCAGTTTTGGCTACTTTGTGGATAATTTCTTTAATACTGTTTAGGGCAGGTGAGTTGCCAATCATTCTATACTTGTGATCTATGCGTTTTTGTAATTCTTCTGTTTTGGCTATTAATAGATTCTTATCAGTCGCATTTTTTATTGTAATTAGAACTCTGTTTAAATCCAGTGGTTTTTCTATAAAGTCAAAGGCTCCTAGTTTTATGGATTCAACTGCTGTATCTATATTACCATGTCCAGAAATCATTATGACTGGTGTTTGGTAACTGATATCTTTTATTTTTTTAAGTACTTCAATACCATCAATTTCAGGCATTTTTATGTCACAGAAAATCACATCGAAAGAGTTGGTTTTAACCATATTTATTCCTTCAATTCCATTTTCTGCTATTGATACGTGATGATCCTCGTATTCAAGAATATCTTTTAAACTATTACGTATGCTTTTCTCGTCGTCAATAACCAATATCGTTGACATTTTACCCCCTTTTTTATCTATTCAATATAGAATGCTTTTTTATAAATTCTATATGTTTTTTCCTCTCCAGTTTTTTTCGACTTATAAGAAATGTAACCGTTAAGAGTATTTGTTGTTATTATTGAAGTTTCTTCTGATTCAGATAATTCAATAGGAAATACCAATTTGTGTATTTTTGATTTTCCAAATGCCATATTGATATTAGAAATTGTTATAGGATTTATTCCTTTGAATTCAAGAACTACCGATTCAACTATGAATTCTGTTAGATATTTAGATTCTATATGTATTGTAGCTTTGTATTCTCCTTTTTTCTCCTCGTTTTTCTTAAAGCCTATTGATGTATTTACTTTAATGTCCAGTTTTGATTCACTGATATTTAAAAATATTTTCTTTTTAAAGCGGGTAAAAGGAAGATTGAATGCAATATTTATGTAGTTTGTTTCATCCTCGAAACAGTCTTTTGTGTCATATTTTATTGTCCATATGTCCATCTCTTTTGTGTTTGATATTATATTTGCACAATTAGATGATATTTTAGGATCTTTTGCTGTTAAAATGCGTTTGCCATTTATAAGTATTGCAAATTTTAATATACCAGTCTCGTTTGTAATTTCTTCTATCTCAGCTTTTTTTATAAGATTTATATATTTCTGAATAGTAATATTACATATGTCTTTTCTCTTGTCAATAAAGTTTTTTTTAAGGATTCTCAGTTTGTCAATATTCCCTGTGATTTCTTCAATTGTTGTTACTGTTTCTATAGCCTTTGCGTACTTGTTTAGTTCTTCTGTTAAAAGATTATCTTTAAATTGGTACTCGTCAATTAGTAGTTCCATTTCCAGAGATGTAAATGGGTATTTGATATGATAATTATAGTGGTAGGTTTTTGTCTTTTTGTTTTTGATTTTCTCCCAGAAGAACTCTTTTACATTGGAATGAGAAATGCTGTTTATGTATTTTGTTCCCTCAGTAATGGTATGAATTGTGGATTCAAAATTTTTGAAGGTATCACCATTGTTAATTTCCGATTTGCTATAGGTCGTTTCGGTTTTAATTTTGTCGGTGATAGATTGAATTATTTGCTCCCTGACTTTGGTAAGAGCGTCTTCTTTTGCTAAGTCTAGTGTTGCTCCAGTTCCTGAAGTTATCACGTAATCTAGTTCTGAACTATTTACCCATTTTGGCTTTCTTCCACTTTTCTTAACTACTTTGAATTGTGCGTAACTGCTTACACTGAGTGTTACAAGTAATATTATTAATGTGGCTAGCTTTTTCATTTTTGGGGATTTACGTGAATAAAAAAGACTATTTTCCCTTTAGTACTAAAGGGAAAATAGTTTTAACTCTGTTATTTGTCTTGCATATATGCTTCTTTTTCAAGTGCTTTTTTAAATTGATAAGCTTCGTAATCTTGATCATTTTGAGCTTTCTTACTAATATTACTAGTAATCTTGTTTAATAATTCATCTTTACGTACCTCTACAGCTATGTAAGTTGAATATTTACCATCTTTCTGATAAGTCTTTGAACATACAATTGCTACGTTATTTAGCTCTTGATTAACAAGTTGTTTAGCCATGTCGGAGTACTTTTCATTGAATGTAACCTTATTAGCAATTTGTCTTTCACCTGCATAACGTTCAATACCTGCTTTTATTAATTGATTTATTGATGCTGCCAAGTTTGCTGATGCAATTAAGTTTGCTTTGCGTTTAGATGTAGTAAGATCTAAACTAGTTCCTATTCCTGTTGCTCTGAATGTTTTTTTGTCTGTGTGAAAATCAACATCGCTACATGGAGTAATAATTTCTTCTCCAAGAGCTTTTTCCTGACCTTTAGTCATTTTTTTTGATGTACCACAACTTATAATTGCTGCTGATATCGTTAGGATTGATAGTAGTCTTAGTACCTTCATACTTTTATTATTTTTAGTTAATATTATTCAATGTAGTTATATTTTACTTACAATATTGTTTTGTATATCAAATTTAACAAATATTTTGTCCAAACAAAAAAAGACTCCGTATTGCAGGAGCCTTTTTGATGAATATATTTATAGAATATATTAGTGTTTATATCTAATCCACTTCCATAGTTCTTTGTATGTTACTTTTTTACCATACATCAAGATTCCAATTCTGTAGATCTTTCCTGATAACCATGTTAATCCTACGAAACTACCAATTAATATACCCATAGATGAAATTAGTTCGATTGTAGGTACACCAAAAGGAATTCTTACGAGCATTACAATAGGAGAGGTGAAAGGTATGATGGAAGCCCAGAATGCCATGTCGCTCTCAGGGTTTCTCATAACTCCAAATCCCATATATAGTGCAATCACTAGTACGATAGCTAGAGGTGTCATGAACTGTTGTGTCTCAGTTTCATTATCTACTGCTGCTCCAATTGCTGCAAATAAAGCAGCATACAATAAGTATCCGCCGATAAAGTAGAATATGAATGCTAATAGATAATTAGACAGAAATGCTGGATCAAGTGTTTTAGCAATATTGCTAACAATTTTTAGTTGTTCAATATCAACATTTGAGGTAACAGCTAACTGACCAAGGTTTGCTCCTTGTCTAAGGGTCTCTACATCTATATCTGGCATAAAGAAGAGTTGTGCTGCAAATACAATTCCCAGAATGAGTATTATCCAGATTAAGAATTGTACTAGTCCTACTAAAGCAATCCCTATAATCTTACCCATCATTAGTTGGAATGGTTTAACTGATGAAACAATAACCTCTACAATTCGGTTACTTTTTTCTTCAATAACTCCTCTCATAACTTGAGTACAATACATAAGAATGAAGAAATATATTACAAATCCTCCTGCTATACCGATAATTGATAGTATTTCAGAAGAACTTTCTTTAGCTTCTCCACTATTTTCATCAAGTTTAAGAGTCTTAAGATGTATACGTGTCTTAGTTTCTGCAAGTCGTTTTTCTAAATCGGGAATTCCAACTTCGCTTAACACTAAATCTCTTTTTATACGCTCTATTTTACTAGAGATCTGATCTTTAACAAAACCTTTTAAGTCCATTGGGACTTGTTTGTCAGAGAATAATTCTGCCTCCTTTTTGTTCATTATGTCTTTAGGGACATAAAGTACAGCGTAATATCCATTTTTAACTAGATTATTCTTCTCTGTTTCAAAGTCGGCATTTTCAATATAATTGTATTTAGTATAATCAGTCGATTTAACGGGAGCTTCAATGGACGATTCGTTAATTACAGCAATCTTCCTTGTTTCAGTATCCTTACTAAGCATCATCCACATCAGGAAGGCATAGAAGGCAGCAAAAAGGATAGGTACTGCAACTGTAAGTACGATAAAAGTCTTTTTCTTTACTCTCGTGAAAAATTCTCGTTGAATTATTATAAGTATCTTATTCATAGTGGTATAGTGTTATTAGTTTATGTTTCCTTCAACAAGTTGGATGAAAATATCATTCATACTTGGTATGATCTCCTTGAACGATACAATTTTACTATCGTTCATTACCTGTGTGATAAGTTCGTTAGAACCAATATTATTAGGGTCTTTAACTTCAATAATATTGTTTCCATTTTCAGAAAAATCTCTAATAATTTCAAATTTGCTAGTAATGTCGTTTTTCTTAGCAAGTTCACCATTATAAATAAGTTCAAATGTATTTGAGCTATATTTTTCTCTAATCTCATGTACTTTACCCTCAACAATCTTTTTAGATTTGTTGATTAGAGAGATATCTGTACATATTTCTTCTACTGATGACATGTTGTGTGTAGAGAAGATAACAGTTGCTCCATTGTCTCTTAGAGAAAGTATTTCTTGTTTTAATAAATTAGCATTGATTGGATCAAATCCGCTAAATGGTTCATCAAAGATAAGAAGTTTTGGTTCGTGCAGAATAGTTACAATAAACTGTACTTTCTGAGCCATACCTTTAGATAATTCTTCTACTTTTTTATCCCACCATTCTATGATGTCAAATTTCTCGAACCAATATTTAAGTTTCTTTATAGCATCTCTTTTAGAGAGACCTTTTAGTGTAGCAAGATAAACAGCTTGTTCTCCCACTTTCATTTTTTTGTACAGACCGCGTTCCTCTGGTAAGTATCCAATATTGTGGACATCCTGTGGACACAGTTCTCTACCATTAAAGATGATTTTACCAGAATCTGGAGCAGTAATCTGGTTTATTATTCTTATCAGGGATGTTTTTCCAGCTCCGTTAGGACCAAGTAATCCATATATCGAACCTTCTGGTATAGAGATTGATACATTGTCCAGAGCTTTGTGGTTTGCGTAATTTTTTACAATATCAATTGTTTCAAAAAAAGCCATAGTAATACGTATTTTAAGAGTAAAAACCCCTATAAGGAATTCCTTATAGGGGTTTGTATAATTAGTCTTCTAATTCAATCATTAGATAGTTTTTCGATACCGATTGTCCTAATTCAACGTTAATCTTTTTGACTTTACCAGCCTTAGGAGCAGCAATTTTATTTTTCATTTTCATTGCCTCTAATATCAATAATACCTCACCTTCCTCTACCTTTTGTCCTTCTTTTACAAAAAGTTCAACGATAGTTCCAGGCAAATATACCAACACATGATTAAGATTTTCTGGTTCCCATTGTTTACGGTTCGCGTAATTCTTAGTCAGTGTAGTTTTGTAAGTAGTATCATGTACTACTAACTCACTATATTCTTCTGTACTCATATCGTTTATTTTTAAAATGGAGGAATTCCATGCTTTTTCTTAGGCATAGAAGTCGATTTGTTTTTAGAGATTTCAAAAGAATGAACTAAGATTTTTCTAGTTTCTTCTGGCTCAATAACAGAGTCGACATAACCTTTAGATGCAGCCACATAAGGGTTTGCAAATTTCTCTCTATACTCAATTACTTTCTCAGCACGCATAGCTTCTGGATCTTCAGCTTCTGCAATCTCCTTACGGAAGATAATATTTGCAGCACCTTGAGGTCCCATAACAGCAATCTCAGCAGTTGGCCAAGCATACATGAAGTCAGCACGTAAGTGACGAGAGTTCATAGCGATATAACCACCACCGTAAGCTTTGCGGATGATTACAGTAATCTTAGGCACAGTAGCCTCAGAATAAGCGTATAGTACTTTAGCTCCGTGACGGATAACACCAGCATGCTCTTGATCAGCACCAGGAAGGTATCCAGGCATATCCTCAAGAGTTAATATTGGAATATTAAACGAATCACAGTAACGGATAAATCTAGCAGCTTTGTCAGATGAATCACAGTCAAGTACACCAGCAAGTACAAGTGGTTGGTTGGCAACAAAACCAATAGTCTCACCATTGATACGACCAAAACCAATAACTATATTACCAGCGAAATCCTTTTGAACTTCAAAGAAGTCAGAATCATCTGCAATAGCTCTGATACAATCTCTGATATCGTAAGGCTGAGTTGGATCAGCAGGCACGATATTTTCAATCTTGTATTCAGGTTTAGGTGGTTTTGCAGGGAATGCTTTAGCTTTCTTATCGTTATTCCAAGGAATAAATGTGATAAGTTTTTTAATTTGCTCAAAGCACTCTTGCTCATCATTTGCAAAAAAGTGAGCATTACCATTAATTTCACTATGTACCTTAGCACCGCCAAGTTCTTCCATAGAGATTTCTTCACCAAGAACAGTTTTAATAACTTCAGGTCCAGTGATAAACATTTTAGAAATCTTGTCTACCACAAATACGAAGTCAGTTAATGCTGGAGAATAAACTGCTCCACCAGCACATGGACCCAAGATTACAGATAGTTGAGGTATAACGCCAGAGGCTAATGTGTTTCTGAAGAATATTTCCCCATATCCAGCAAGAGAGTCAACCCCTTCTTGGATACGAGCACCTCCCGAATCGTTAATACCAATTAAAGGCACACGCAATTTAAGAGCGTGATCCATAATCTTTGTTATTTTTCTTGCATGCATCAATCCTAAAGATCCACCTGCAACAGTAAAATCTTGTGCGTAAATACAAATAGGCTCTCCGTAGATAGTACCTGTTCCAATTACAACACCGTCACCTTGAAGTACTTTTTTGTCCATTCCGAACTCACGACCTTGGTGCTCTACGAATAAATCGTATTCACAAAAAGAATCTTCATCAACGATAGATTTAATTCTTTCTCTGGCAGTTAATTTACCCATAGCTACTTGCTTCTGGATAGCTTTTTCTCCGCCACCTAGCTGTGCTTTTTCTTTTCTTTTTCTTAAATCAAGAATGTTTCTTTTTAAAGACATATAAAAAACTTTGGTTAACAATATTGGACTATAACTCAATATAAAAATGAGTTACTTCCAGTCTTTAACAACTTACAAGATTACAAAAAATATAACGACTATCAGTCATGTTTTGTTGTTTTTTTTCATCCCTATTTGTTGCTATTGTGATTTGTGTGTATTGTAAGTGTTTGGTAATCAGTGTGGGTTTGTGTGGTGTTTTGTGATGCGCGATGAGAAAATCCACTATAATTATGTTTCTTATATAATCAAGTTAATATCTCTATATACCTTCTATCTCTTATATACATGTTTTTGGTAAGGTTGTTCTATCATTTTTCTATTTGAGCATACAGGAACCATACAGAAAGCATACAGGAACCATAGAGAAACCTTGCAGAAAGAGCGAAGAGATTACGAACGTGATATGAAGAATGTATGTGTAAATTATGCTTTTGTAATTAGGTGCTTGTTGAATTTAAGTTTAGTTATGAATTGCTTGGTTTGTTGGTTTTGTATAATTGAAATTTATATATTTGTCTAAACGATAATATTTGTAATTCTATTGAAATTTATTCTAATATTATATAATTTAAATTATTTATGAGAACACTAGGAAATATTATTTGGCATATACCATTTCTGGGATTTTTGTCAGCTTTTTTTACCTTTTTATTTGGTAGCTTATTGGTTCTAACAGTAGTAGGGGCACCCATTGGTTTAGGTTTGATACAGTTAGCAAAGTTTTTGTTGTCACCCTTTTCATCTAAAATGATTAGTAAGGATGATTTGAATGTACAGCAAAATCAAGCTTGGAAGGCATATGGTTTAATTATACGGATTTTATATATACCATTTGGTGTTGTAATGTCAATAGTAGTGATGTTTCAAACTATAGCGATGTTTGTATCTATTGTAGGTATACCTGTTGCTGTTGTTCTAGCAAAATCGTTACCTACTTATTTTAATCCAGTTAATAAGATTTGTGTTTCAACTCATGTAGCAGAAGAATTATCAAGACAAAAAGCTCAGGAGTATATTGCTCGTAAAAGAGGTTAATATAAATTAACTATAAAAAGAGAGGATATCCATTACAGATATCCTCTCTTTAATTGTATGTGGAATTTTGCGGTTCTTATGACTTTACTGGCATTTTTATATTACCAATAACTTCTAGTTTTATAGTATGATTAATAGGGTCATTGCATATAATATGTATGAATTTATGTTGACGGCCTCTTTTATTCCTAGAATTGAATGTCACTTCAATTTGTGAGCTTTCACCTCCTTTTATGATCTTCGCTCCAGGAGTAACTGCTGTACAACCACAGCTAGCTTTTATTTTTCTTATTAGTAAGTCTTGTTTGCCTTCATTTTTAAACTTAAAGATATGTTTTGATTTTTCGCCTTGTATAATTGTCCCAAACTCGAAGCGAGTTGTTTCAAATGTAACTTTTGGAGCCTTTGCTAGTTCTTTTTTAGATAGCTTTGAGAAGTCCTCTATAATTCTAGCATTCAACGATAAATCGTTTCTATATTTATGTTTGCCATTAATACTAAGTTGTATCCTTTCGTACGTATAGCCATAATCATGCTTTTTACTAGCGTCGTAGCTAACCTGAATGATACTTTTTTCTTTTGGTTGTAATACTAACTTAGCAGGCTTAACTGTTATATAATCTGAGAGTTGAATGAATTCAAGTGTTTTGATTGAGTCAGAATAATTCATTAAATATACAGTATCTGTTTTGCTTTCAGTATTCTTAATGTCGTTAAACGTTATACGATTGCTATTTCTTTTGTATCTGATATCTCCAACAATAGTTGGGTATTTTTCCTCAATAGTTAAAGGGCGAGGAATAACCTTACCACTTAAACGAAGAACAGATATTCTATTTTTAGCATTCGACATAACCGTAATTGTTCTGTTGAACTCACCTTTTTTATTTTTGGGAGTATAGGTAACAATAATATCGCCTTCTCCTTTTGGTAGAATAGGTTTTTTAGGGAATGTGATTTTTATTCTTGTTGTAGAAGTGTTAGTACTATTAATAATTAGTGGTTTTGCACCAATATTTGAGAAATGATATTTAATTGTAACACATCCTTTTTCTTCATGTATATCTCCAATAGACTGTGTAGGTTCTGTAAATTTGATATAAGGAGTATACCTTTGTGCTTGAACTGTAAATAATGCTGCTGATAACAGTAGTAGTAAGATGATTTTTTTCATGTGTGTGTTGTTTTGTACTACATTCTTTTAATCGACCCCTTAATACTGTATTTAACAACAGGTGAATCAGGAGCGTTAGATGTTATTATAATTTTTTTATTCTGAATACCCGATTTAGATTTAATATCATATATATAATCTAATCTGATAGTTTGTTTACTTTTTATTTTCTTTGATTTACATGAAATATGTAAATCAGAAGAGGATGGCTTAATTTTATGAATAATTAAGTCGCTATTTCCCTCATTAGTAATGTAAAAGTAATGTTTTATTTCTTTTTTATCTTTTCTATCGTTAAAAAAATATGATAGTTCGCTCAGTTTTATAATGGGTCTATCATTATATTCTTTACTACTAAGCTTACTGAAATCTTCTGATATAGTTGCAGATACGAGAAGCTTTTCTTCTTTATTGTTGACTTTGAATTTTATTGTATCAAGAGAAAATCCCCAGTCTTGTTTAAGTATGGTGTTATACCTTATATTTATATTAAGCTTTTTATTAGGCATAATCTTGTTTGAAGATAAGTCTATGCTAATGTGTTTCAAATTGTTTAGATACTTAATAATGATAGGTTTCTTGCTAGTGTTAATCGCCTCAACCGAAGTATTTATTACTTGAGAATCCTTAATATTCAGAAGAGGTATGTGATTTCTCTTAAATCTAAGTCCGTTTAGGCAATACTTATAAATGTCATTGACTGTCTTTTTATGAGGAATAATACTACCTTTGATGTAAAGTTTCTTAGTTCCACTAGTAGCATTAGAATAAACTGTAATGGTTTTAATAAATGCACCAGAACGATTCGCTGGGTTTAACCGTGCTATAATATAACTATTAGAATTAGGAAGTATAGGTTTTTTGTTCCAAAGAGGAGTAGTGCATCCACAAGAAGACTCAATATTATTAATAATTAGAGGTGATTTACCAATATTTTTGACAGAGAATTTAATATCAATAGCGCCATTATCCTCTTTAATGCTGCCAATATTTATGGTTTCTTTATTAAACTTAGCAATGGGTTTTTGAGCAAATCCAACATAAGTACTTAAAAGAATGCCTGTTATAAAAATTAATATCTTTGACATATTATCAAATTTTAATACTTTTGAGTTGTATTGAAGAATACAAATGTAGGAATAATACAAGAAAATAGGTTTTTTCTAAAACGTAAAATAAAAAAAGTACTCAAAATATTGTGTATAAGGTATAATTGTGTAATTTTGCACAAATTCTCAGAGGAGAACTTATTAAATAATTAAAATCAAAAGAAATGCATTACTTAACATCTGAAAAGAAGGAAGAGCTTTTTTCTAAGCACGGGAAGTCTAATAAAGACACAGGTTCAGCTGAATCACAAATCGCTTTATTTTCTTACCGTATTGCTCACTTAACAGAGCACTTGAAGAACAACAAACATGATTATGGTACACAAAAATCACTAATCAAATTAGTTGGAAAGCGTAGAGCTTTATTAGATTACTTAAAGAAAAATGAAATTGCAAGATATCGTGCAATTATCGCTGAATTGAACATCAGAAAGTAATCCAAGATATTAAAAAACAACTTCGAGCTTTTTCGGAGTTGTTTTTTTATTTTTACTACAAACAGTCCCTCCACAAGAGTATATATAAAAACCACTTCGTAATGTCAACGGAGTAGGTAGATGACGATAAAAACAATAAAAGATTTATTTATGAATGTAATTGAAAAAACGATTACCCTTGCAGATGGGAGAACCATCACGCTTGAAACAGGAAAATTAGCTAAGCAGGCTGATGGTGCTGTAATGTTGAAGATGGGTAACACTATGTTACTTGCTACTGTTGTATGCGCTAAAGATGCAAAACCAGATGTGGATTTCATGCCACTATCTGTTGATTATAAGGAGAAGTTCTCTGCTATGGGGCGTTTCCCAGGTGGATTCCTTAAGAGAGAAGCTCGTCCTTCAGACTACGAGATTCTTATTTCAAGACTTGTGGATAGAGCATTACGTCCTCTATTTCCAGAAGACTTTCATGCTGAGACATTTGTTAATGTAACATTATATTCTGCAGATGAAGATACTACTCCAGACGCATTAGCTGGACTAGCTGCATCTGCTGCTATTGCGGTTTCTGATATTCCTTTGATGGAGCCTATATCAGAGTGTCGTGTAGCTCGTATTGACGGTGAATTTGTAATCAACCCTGGTTATACTCAATTAGCTGAGGCTGATATGGATATTATGGTTGCTGCTACTATGGAGAATATCATGATGGTAGAAGGTGAGTTTAAAGAAGTTAGTGAAGCAGAAATGCTTGATGCTATCAAATTTGCTCACGATGCAATTAAAGTTCAGTGTCAAATTCAACTTGATCTTGCTGAGGCAGTTGGTTCTACAGTTAAGAGAGAGTATTGTCACGAGACTAATGACGAAGATTTAAAGAAAAAAGTATGGGCTGAAACTTACGACAAGACTTATGAAGTTGTATGTGAAGGTTGTGCTGATAAGCATTTACGTGGCGAGAAAGTTGCTGCTATCGAGGCTGAATTCCTAGAGCAATATAGCGAAGAGGAAAGAGCTGAAGTTGCAGGTCTTGTTCACAAATACTACCACGATTGCCATAAAGATGCAGTTCGTAATATGATCCTTGATAAAGGAATCAGATTAGATGGTCGTAAGACTGATGAGATTCGTCCTATATGGTCAGAGGTTGATTATCTTCCTGGATCACACGGATCTTCTATCTTTACTCGTGGTGAAACACAATCATTATCAACAGTTACATTAGGTACTAAACTTGATGAGAAGATTATTGATAATGTTCAAGGTAAAGGAAAAGAGAGATTCTTATTACATTATAATTTCCCTCCATTCTCAACAGGAGATGCACGTATGTCTCGTGGATTAAGCCGTAGAGAAGTTGGACATGGTAACTTAGCTCACAGAGCTCTTAAAGGTATGTTACCTGATGATTATCCTTATGTTGTTCGTATCGTTTCTGATATTTTAGAATCAAATGGTTCGTCTTCAATGGCTACTGTTTGTGCTGGTACTCTTGCTCTTATGGATGCAGGTGTTCCTATGAAGAAGCCAGTTTCTGGTATCGCAATGGGATTAATCACAGATAACAAGCGTTTCGCTGTTCTTTCTGATATCTTAGGAGATGAGGATCACTTAGGAGATATGGACTTTAAAGTAACAGGTACTAGAGATGGTATTACTGCTACTCAAATGGATATTAAAGTTGATGGACTTCCTTATGAAATTTTAGCTCAGGCTTTAGAGCAAGCTAAAGAAGGACGTATGCATATTTTAGGTAAGATTGCTGAGACTATTGAGGCTCCAAGAGAAGATCTTAAGCCAAATGCTCCACGTATTGTTTCCATGACAATTCCTAAAGAGCTTATCGGTGCAGTTATCGGTCCTGGTGGAAAAATTATCCAAGATATTCAAGAGCAATCAGGTGCTACTATCGTTATTGAAGAAGTTGACGGTAAAGGTGTTATTGATATCTCTGCTTGTGATAAAGAAGCAATTGACAAGGCTCTAGCAAGAGTTAATGCTATTGTTGTTATGCCAGAAGTAGGAGAGATTTACAAAGGAGTTGTTAAGGCAATTGCTCCATTTGGTGCTTTTGTTGAAGTTCTTCCTGGTAAAGATGGTTTACTACATATCTCAGAAATCGATCATAAGCGTGTAAATGCAGTTGAAGATGTTCTAAAAGAAGGTGATGAGATTGAAGTTAAATTAATCGATATCGATAAAGCTAGTGGTAAGCTTAAGCTTTCTAGAAAAGTGCTTTTACCAAAGCCTGTTCGTGAAGAAAGAAAACCTCGTAATAACGAATAGAAATATTCTTATATAATATCAAAGTAGGCTATCATATATGATAGCCTACTTTTTTTTGTTTTAATATTTTATATCTGTCCTTCAAAAGGCATTCGATTAACTATGGATCGACCGAGTGTTATTTCATCAATATACTCCAATTCATCACCTATGGAAACACCTCTTGCAATAGTGTTTATTGTTAGTGGATAATTCTTTAGACGTTTATATATATAGAAATTAGTAGTATCACCTTCCATAGTAGCGCTTAGAGCAAAGATTATTTCATCAATATCTCCATTTTTTACTTTCTCTTCTAGCATATTAATACTAAGATTAGAAGGACCAATACCATCCATTGGAGAAATCAGTCCACCAAGTACGTGATATACACCAAAATATTGTTGAGTATTCTCAATAGACATGACGTCTTTTATATTTTCAACAACACAAACAGTTTTTGTATTTCTACTTTTGTCTGAGCAAATCTCACAGATATCTGTGTCTGAAATATTGTTACAGTGCTTACAATGTTTAACGTTCTTTTTAAGTTCAATAATACTATTACCAAACTTCTCAACGTCATCCTGAGATTGATTTAAAAGGTGTAGGACAAGACGTAGAGCAGTCTTTCTGCCGATGCCAGGTAAGCTGGCAAATTGATTAACTGCTTTTTCTAATAATTTTGATGGAAAGGATTGTAAATTCATAGTACAAATATAATATATCTAGTGGCTTTTTATTTTGCTTTTTAAAAAAATAATGTAAATTTGGCATGCAGATTTAATGCATAAACTTATATTTTAAAATACTATAAAATGAACGTACCTGAAAATTTAAAGTACTCTAAAGATCACGAGTGGATTCGTGTTGAAGGAGAAGAAGCTTTTATCGGTGTAACTGATTTCGCACAATCTCAATTAGGTGATATCGTATTTGTTGAAATTGAAACAGAAGGTGAGACTGTTGATAAGGATGAAGTATTCGGATCTATCGAGGCTGTAAAAACTGTTTCTGATCTATTGATGCCTGTTACTGCTGAGGTTCTTGAAGTTAATGAAAAACTTGAAGATGAACCAGAATTAGTAAACAGTGATCCTTATGGAGAAGGTTGGATGATTAAAGTTAAGATTGAGGATGCAGCACAATTAGATGCTCTTCTTTCTGTTGATCAATATAAAGAATTAATCTAATTTTTATAATTAGAGTTTGAAGAGGGTTTTCTTAGTGATTACCCTCTTTTTTTGTGTATTAATGTTAACTAATACCAATTAATAATAGTATTTTTGAATGTGTAAATAACGATAATTATATAATATGACTTTAATAAAATCAATTTCAGGAATTAGAGGAACGATTGGTGGTAAACCAGGAGAAGGATTAAGTCCTCTTGATATTGTGAAATTCACATCTGCTTTCGGAGCATGGATTAAGAAAAGTGTAAATAAAGATAAATGTAAGATAGTTGTTGGTCGTGATGCTCGTATTTCTGGCGAAATGGTCAATAATATTATTAATGGTAGTTTAATGGGATTAGGAATCGATGTGGTAAATATCGGTCTGGCTTCAACTCCAACTACTGAAATTGCTGTTACTGAAGAGCAGGCTGATGGTGGTATTATTATTACTGCATCACATAATCCTACACAGTGGAATGCAATGAAGCTTTTAAATAATAAAGGTGAATTTTTAAATGATGAGAATGGTAAGGATGTACTTGCAATGGCAGAGGCAGAGGATTTTTCTTATGCAGATGTTTTTGACCTAGGTAAAGTTACTATTAAGGATAATTATACAGATATTCATATTCAAAAGGTATTAGATCTTGATTTGATAGATGTAGATGCAATTAAAAAAGCAAATTTTACTATTGCTGTTGATGCAGTAAATTCTGTTGGAGGTGTTGCTATTCCTAGTTTACTTAGATCTTTAGGAGTGACTAATGTGCTGGAACTTAACTGTGAACCAGATGGTCATTTTGCTCATAATCCTGAGCCTATTCCAGCGAATCTTACTGGTATTTCTGAATTAATTAAGGAACAGGGGGCTGATTTAGGAATTGTTGTTGATCCTGATGTTGATCGTTTGGCGTTAATTAATGAGGATGGGACAATGTTTGGAGAGGAGTATACTCTAGTGGCAGTTGCAGACTATGTGTTGACAAATACTCCTGGAAATACTGTTTCTAACTTGTCGTCAACACGTGCATTGAGAAATGTAACAGAATCTCATAATGGTAAATATAGTGCTTCTGCAGTTGGAGAGGTGAATGTTGTTACAATGATGAAAGATACTAACGCTGTTATTGGTGGTGAAGGTAATGGTGGAGTTATATATCCTGAGAGTCATAACGGAAGAGATGCGCTGGTGGGTGTTGCTCTGTTTTTGACCCATCTGGCCAAAAGTGGTAAAAAATGTACTGAGCTACGGGCTTCTTATCCCAACTATTATATATCTAAGAATAAAATTCAACTAACTCCGGATATTGATGTGGATGCCGTTTTGGTAGCTATGAAAGAGAAATATCAGAATGAGCAGGTTAATGATATTGATGGTGTAAAGATCGATTTTGATAATGAGTGGGTTCATCTTCGTAAATCTAATACAGAACCTATCATTAGAATTTATTCAGAGAGTGAGTCTATGGAAAAGGCCGAAAAATTGGCTAATCGTATTATTGATGAAATCAGATCTGTTATCGGATAATTTTATTTTAAAATTAGCTGTAAGCCCCAAGCTTT
>Ga0193964_1000323_pt1 | contig 23651 bp, 23 predicted proteins | sample FB_7_MG_FD_140323 | JGI IMG/M metagenome (GOLD analysis project Ga0193964, IMG submission 140323) | Microbial mat bacterial communities from the Broadkill River, Lewes, Delaware, United States - FB_7_MG | ecosystem: Environmental > Aquatic > Freshwater > River > Microbial mats | place: USA... | reverse complement strand
GGTTTTTAACCCCCCTTTTTGGTGAATCAATAACTTCACCGTCTAATAAGTTTATTTTATCTTTTAAAACTTTAACGTTTCCGTTAGCGTCAGTAAATTCAATTTTAGCATTACCTTTAGTTTCAGCAGTCAGAGTAATTGATTTTTCATTGGATCTAAAATCATTTGCTGTCATGTGAGCAACGTGTGATTTTGAATCTGAACTCCAAGCAGCCATTGAGTGAGGATTTTTCTTCGCATAATTTTTAACAGCTCCTGGAGCTCTACGGTCAGAGTTACCTTCTCTTAGTACTGGATTTACAGCACTACCTTTAATTTTATCGTAACGAGATTTGATCTCTTTTTCCTCATCAGTTTTTGGCTCTTCCGGATAATTTGGAAGTTTGTATCCATTGGCTTGTAATTCCTTAATCGTTGCAGTTAACTGAGGAATTGAAGCGCTAATGTTAGGAAGTTTAATAATGTTCGCTTCTGGAGTTTTAGCAAGCTCACCTAATTCTGCTAAGTGATCACCAATTCTTTGGTCTTCAGTTAAGAATTCAGGGAAAGTAGCTAATACTCTTCCTGCTAAAGAAATGTCTTTAAGCTCAATCTCAATACCAGAAGGTTTTGTAAATGCTTCTACAATTGGTAAGAATGAATAGGTAGCCAATGCTGGCGCCTCGTCCGTTTTCGTATAAATAATTTTAGGTAATTTACTCATAATTTTTCATGTTGTGTCAAAACTATAATTACTGTCCATTTTAAGTTTTTATAGCCCTACTTATTAATTTAATTTAAGCTAAGCAAATATACTAAATATTGGTGTAAAAATTGATTGCGAAAATGCTATAAATAGATGTAATATTTCATCATTAAAATAATAAAATTGGCATATTTTATGATGTCAATAATAAAGTGATAAACAAAAGCCATAATATTGAGAAATCAATATTATGGCTTTCTGCTGAAACAGTTTTTTTAAATAGACATTCTTTGAACTTTTTTAATTGTTATCGGCTATTCTAATTAAAGATCACCAACAATTAAATATGTCAGAGACATATGTTAATTTCTTACGAACTAACATCCTATTAAATTATCGTTTCTTTAAAATAAAACTTAAAACTTTGTTGTAGTTTATTCAAACCACTTGCTTTAAACTTTTATTCTAAATTTGCTTTTAAAACCTGTTGCCATTTATTCATGCTAAATACTTGGTCACGTTACTACTGAAAGTTTTGTTTTAAAAGCGATGTTCATGAACTTTTCGAATTTCACTAAAGAGTTTTTTTGATTTTAAAAATTTTCATTTTTAGTTTAACAATAAATGCTCTTCGTTAATTCTTTTGTAAATTAATGACACAAATAAATAATTTCCAAATTTATAAATGTTTAGTTTTGAACAAGATATAAACTTTACTTATTAACAAATGTTAATAACGAAAAAACCGCTTTGAATAACAAAGCGGTTTTTAATTTTATTTAAGAGTGACTTAGCGTCTTTTCTCTGAGATCCTAGCTTTTTTACCAGTTAATCCTCTAAAGTAGAAAATACGTGCTCTACGAACTCTACCATGTTTGTTAACTTCAATTTTTTGAATTGCAGGTAAGTTTATTGGGAATATACGTTCAACACCTACAGTTCCAGACATTTTTCTAATTGTAAATGTTTCAGAAGTTCCAGTTCCTCTACGTTGAATTACAACACCTCTAAAAAACTGTGTACGTGTTTTTTCACCTTCTCTAATTTCGTAATAAACTGTAATAGTATCTCCAGATTGGAACTGAGGAAACTCATTTTTAGTTACATACTCGTCTTGTACAAATTTTACTAAATTTTCCATTTTTAACTTTTAATGGGTTTTTCAATGACTAACATTCACGATTCTCGTCAGAGGTTAATTTTGAGAATGCAAATTTAGTAAAAAATATTAGTCTTCCAACAAGTCAGGTCTAATTTTTTTTGTTCGCTCGAAAGCTTGTGCATTTCTCCATTCGTCTATTTTAGGAAAGTTGCCTGATAATAATACATCTGGAACCTTAAGTTCTTTGTATTCAGAAGGTCTTGTGTATACCGGAGGAGATAATAAATCATCTTGAAAGGAGTCTGTCAATGCTGATGTTTCATCCCCTAAAACTCCTGGAATTAGTCGTATAATGGAGTCGCATAAAACAGCAGCTCCAAGTTCACCACCACTCAATACATAATCTCCTATAGAAATCTCTTTTGTAACAAATAAATCGCGAACTCTTTGATCTACTCCTTTATAATGTCCGCAAAGAACAATCATATTTTTATTAAGAGATAAAGTGTTGGCAGTTTGTTGGTTTAGGGTAGGAGCATCTGGAGTCATATAAATGACTTCGTCATAATCTCTTTCAGATTTTAATTTTGAAATGCATTTATCAATCGGTTCAATCATTAAAACCATTCCGGCACCTACACCAAATTGATAATCATCAATTTTTCCATAGTCGTTTAAAGCATACTTTCTTAAATCGTGAAAATGTACTTCGACTAATTTTTTATCAATTGCTCTTTTGATGATTGAAAATTCAAAAGGACTTTTTATTAATTCGGGAGAAACGGTAATAATATCAATTCGCATTGTGCAAAGATAATTCTTTTAAATCGAATGTTGAAAGTGAAAGCTAAATGATAATTTGAAAATATCATCAAATTAGATTCTACATTTTATCATACGATCTACATTGAAAATATCTTTTTTTAAATCAATATTTTTAAATCCTTTTAATCTTAAAAGTTCTTTGGTGTCTTTACCAAGATATTGGTTAATTTCAAAATATAATTTACCTTCAGTATTTAAATGGTGTTTAGCTAAGTCTGCTATTTTATTATAAAACAACAACGGATTGTCATTTTTTACAAATAAAGCTAAATGAGGTTCGTTTGCCAATACATTTTGGTGCATCATTTCCTTTTCTAAATCTCTAACATAAGGTGGGTTGCTAACAATAATATCAAATTCAGTTGGAAGTTTGTCTAAATTTAAAATATCGGTTTCAATAAAATTTACAGACACCTTATTAATTAATGCATTTTCGTTTGCTATTTTCAAGGCGGTTGGAGACACATCTATTGCGAAAACTTCGGCATTTGGAATGTTTTTAGCAAGAGAAATAGCAATACATCCACTTCCGGTTCCTATATCTAATATTTTGATGTTTTTAACTTTGGAAGTGTCTTTTATTATCCAATCAACCAATTCTTCCGTTTCTGGTCTGGGAATTAAAACATTTTCATCAACTTTAAAAGTTGAATTGTAAAAATTAGTTTCTCCAATTATATGTTGAACCGGAATATGGTTTTTTAATTTATCTAATGCATCTTGAAAATAATTGATATCATCGTTATTAAGTTCTAAATTGGTGTTTAATGCTAAGTCAATTCTGGTTAGGTTTAATTTGAATTCTATAAGAATATTAAAAAATGATTGTATTTCAGTTTCAGGATAAATTCCTTTTAATTCAGAAAAAAAAAGTTTTTTAAAAGTTTGAATAAGCATTATTATAAGTCTTTAAGCATCCATAAATTACAAGAATAGTGACCAGTGTCGCCCATTGGAGCGTCTAAATCTTTAAATCCAACTTTACGATATAATTTTCTTGCATCTTCCATATAGGGCAAAGTTTCTAAATAGCATTTTTCAAACCCGAATTCTTTAGCCTTCTTTAAGCAAATATCCATCATTTTACTTCCTAAGCCAATACCTCTTGCTTCAGGTAAAAAATACATCTTTTGAAGTTCGCAAATATTACCATTGTAATTGTCTAACTTCTTTATGCCAGCTCCACCATATATTTTATGTTCTTTTTCAATAACGTAGTAGATACAGTTTTCTTCATTATAAGCTTCAAACAATGTATCTAAAATTTTATCAGCATAAGCAGTTCCAACTTTAGGAACACCATATTCAATCAATACATCTCTAATAGCCTGAGCTATTTTAGGGTTATCTTCAGATTGAATTTCTCTGATTTTAAAATCGTTATGAATCATATTAATGTCTTATTTTTGCGATGTGAATATACACGAAAAATATATAAAACGATGCATTGAACTGGCTAAAAATGGTTTAGGTGCAACCTATCCAAATCCTATGGTTGGGAGTGTTATCGTTATAGATGATACTATTATTGGTGAAGGTTGGCATAAAAAAGCTGGAGGGCCACATGCCGAAGTAAATGCTATTAATTCAGTAAAGGATAAATCACGTTTAAGTGAAGCAACTATTTATGTAAGTTTAGAGCCTTGTTCTCATTTTGGTAAAACACCGCCTTGCGCTAATTTAATAGTTGAAAATAACATTAAAAATGTAGTTATTGGAGTAATTGATTCCAATAGTCAGGTAAGTGGGCGAGGAATTACTCATTTAAAAAATAATGGATGTAATGTAACTATTGGGGTTTTAGAGGGTGAATGTAAAGAATTGAATAAACGATTTTTTACTTTTCATAATAAAAAGAGACCTTTTGTTATTTTAAAGTGGGCTGAAACTAAAGATGGATTCATTGATAAGATAAGAGATGAAAATTCTATGATTGAACCAAATTGGATCTCAAATTCATATTCACAACAATTAGTTCATAAATTAAGAGCTCATGAGCAGGCAATATTGGTTGGGACAAATACAGCAATAAATGATAATCCAACTTTAAATGTAAGATCTTGGAGTGGAGAAAACCCTATAAGAATTGTATTAGATAGAGAATTGAAAATTCCAAACAACTATAATTTGTTAAATGGTTTTGTAAAAACAATTGTTTTAACTGAAATTTTGACTGAAGAAAACAACATAAATAATGTGTTTTATGAGAAAATAGATTTCAATAAGAATGTTCCAGAGCAAATTTGTAATATTTTAGTAAAGCATGAAATTCAATCGGTAATTATTGAAGGAGGGTTGCAAACATTACAAAGTTTTATTGATAGTAATTTATGGGATGAAGCTAATGTTTATGTAGGAGATATAATATTCGGTAAAGGTTTAAAAGCGCCAAAAATTACAAAAGCACTATTTGAAACCAAGTTAATTTCAAATGATACTTTAAAAGTTTATAAAAATTATTAATTATTCGGTTTTTTCAAACATTTCGATTTTTGATTCTCCACTTGATTTTTTGAAGGCTCTAAACATTCCAGTCGAATTAAAATCCCAATAAACTTCAGCATTCTTGTCAAGCAATATCATTCCTCCTTCTCCTCCAAGTTTTCCAATTTGATTGAATAGAACTTCATGAAGTGCTTTTTTAGGGTTTAAATTCTTGTATTGAATTAAATTTGAAACTTCATGAGCGGCAACAGTTCTTATGAAATATTCACCTGTTCCTGTACTTGAAATACCACAAGTTAAATTATTTGCATAAGTTCCTGCTCCAATAATTGGAGAGTCACCAATTCTACCATATTTTTTATTGGTCATACCACCAGTAGAAGTTCCGGCTGCAATATTTCCATTTTTATCTAATGCTACGGCGCCAACAGTTCCATATTTATGATCATCTATTAATTCATTTTTAATGAGAAAGGCTGTATGGTCTAATTCGGTTTTTTCTTTTCCTTGAAGTTTTTTTAATTGGTTTAATCTTTTTTGAGTGAAAAAGTATGAACTGTCAACCATTTCAATTCCGTATTTTTTAACCATTATTTCAGCCCCTTTTCCTGATAGCATGACATGTTTAGAGCTGTCCATTACTATACGAGCTGCTAAAATCGGATTTTTAATATGGTTAACACCCGCAACTGCACCTGAGTTTAAAGTTTTTCCATCCATAATTGAAGCATCCATTTCTTGATTTTCTTCACTATTATAAACGGCTCCTTTCCCTGCGTTAAACAAAGGAGAATCTTCCATTACATTGATTGCAGCTTGTATAGCATCAAGTGAGTTGCCTTCGTTTTCTAAAATTGCATAACCTGTATTTAAAGCTTCTTGTAATTTTTTTGAATAAGCCTCTTGCTGTTCTTCAGTAAAGTATTCTCTTTTTATTCCTCCTGCGCCACCATGAATTACAATGGCAAATTCACTTGTTTTCTTTATTCTTGAATTTTTATCCTTTTTTGTATTATTTAATTCACATGAAGTTATAATGAAGATTGAAATGATAAAAAGAATTAAATTTTTCATAATTAGATTTTAGTACTCAAATATATTCAATTTAAAATGGAAAATTAGAATAAATGATTTGATATATTTGCAATCTAAAATTTCAGGTTATTTCAGAAAAAGATACATATAGAACTATAGAGATTGCTAATGGAGATACTTTATTTAAGGATCGAGGTAGTAAATTTTTTGGTTATGTTTATCCTGTTTTAACTGAAGATGATGTAAAACTGAGAATTGAAGAATTAAAGAAAAAACATCATGCAGCAAGGCATTGGTGTTATGCATGGCAATTAGGAATAGGAGAAACACGATATAGAGCAAATGATGATGGTGAGCCGAATAATTCGGCAGGTCAACCTATATACGGTCAAATTGTTTCAAAAGATGTTACCAATGTTTTGGTTGTAGTAGTTCGCTATTTTGGAGGTACTAAACTAGGAGTTGGTGGTTTAATAAATGCTTATAAAACTTCAGCAAAAATTACTTTGGAAGAAGCAAAAATAATTGAGAAAACAATTGATGTGTTTTTTAAAATTACTTTTGAATATCAAGATATGAATAAAGTAATGAGAATTGTAAAAGAGAACAATCTGGATATTACAAATCAAAATATGAATTTAAATTGTGAGTATATAATTTCAGTTCGTAAGAAAAATGCTGAAAGAATAAAAAGACTATTTACTGATTTACGTTGTTTAAAAATAAAAGAAGTTACACTTTAATTTCAGATATTTGTTTTAAAAGATACTCAGGTGCTCTAGTCGGTTTTCTTGTTTGTGAATTCATAAACGCTAAAGTTACACTTGCTGTCGTTAATAGTTCGTTCTTTTCATTGTGAATTTCATAGTCAAATTTTATCTTAACTGAAGGTGTTTTTGATAGGGTAGTTTTGAGTGTTAATAGGTCGTCATATTTGGCAGGTTTGAAGTAATTTGTATTTAGACTAATTACAGGTAACATGATTCCAGTTTCTTCCATTTTTTTGTAAGAAACACCCAATTCTCTTAGCCACTCAATCCTTCCCATCTCTAGGTATTGCGCGTAATTACCGTGATAAACGATACCCATTTGATCGGTTTCACTATAGCGAACTCTAAATTGAATTTTAGTTGAAAACATTTGTTAATTAAATTTAAGTTATCTTACGTAAAAAAAAGTTAATAAGCAATAGTAGAATTATTTTTTTTTACTGAATTTTATTCACATTTTTGTATGGCCTAAAATTGCTCTTTGACAGCAAATTTATTCAAAAAAAAATTAACCAAAAAACAACTTTTTACAGGAAAATGACTAAAACTGCATTATCAGTTTGGGGAGAATGTTTATCTTTTATAGAGGATAATATTAAACAACAAGCGTATAAAACTTGGTTTGAACCAATTAAGCCCATAAAATTATCTGGTGAAGCATTAACAATTCAAGTTCCGAGTAAGTTTTTTTATGAGTGGTTAGAAGAACACTATATTAAATTGTTGAGAGTTGCTCTTGTGAAGCAATTGGGAGAAGATGCTAAGTTGATTTATGATGTAAGAATGGAGAATAATTATAGTAGTAGTAGCCAACATACGGTTAAAATACCAAGTTCAAATAGAAATCCTTTAATTCCTCAAGGAGTTACTGTGCCGTTAGATATTAATAAGCGAGAATTGAAAAATCCGTTTATTATTCCTGGAATTCAGAAGGTTAAGATTGAATCTCAGTTGAACCCAAATTATAATTTTGATAGTTTTGTTGAGGGAGATTCTAATAGGTTGGCAAGATCAGCTGGTATGGCTGTTGCTAATAAGCCTGGAGGAACTTCTTTTAACCCATTATTAATTTATGGTGGAGTAGGATTAGGAAAAACACATATTGCGCATGCTATAGGTGTTCAAATAAAAGATAAATATCCTGATAAAACGGTATTGTATATATCTTCAGAAAAATTTACCCAACAGTATATTGATTCTGTAAAAGGAAATACTAGAAATGATTTTATTCATTTTTATCAAATGATAGATGTTTTGATTATTGATGATGTTCAATTTTTATCTGGAAAAACCGGAACTCAAGATGTTTTCTTCCATATCTTTAATCATTTACATCAAAATGGAAAGCAGGTTATATTAACCTCTGATAAAGCTCCTGTTGATATGCAGGATATTGAGCAAAGACTGCTTTCTAGATTTAAATGGGGATTATCTGCTGAACTTCAGGTGCCAAATTATGAAACAAGAGTTTCAATTTTACAAAATAAACTATTTAGAGATGGTGTTGAAATGCCTGAGGAAATAGTAGAGTATATAGCAAAAAATATCAAATCAAATGTAAGAGAGCTTGAAGGAGTTTTAATTTCAATGATTGCTCAAGCTTCTTTTAATAGAAAAGAATTTACTTTATCCTTAACTAAGCAAATAGTTGATAAGTTTGTTAAAAATACGAAACGTGAAGTTTCAATCGATTATATTCAAAAAATTGTATCTAATTATTTTGAACTTGATGTTGTTACTTTACAATCTAAAACTCGTAAAAGACATATTGTTCAGGCGCGTCAGTTGGCAATGTATTTTGCAAAAAGAATGACTAAAGCCTCTTTAGCGAGTATTGGATCTCAAATAGGAAAAAGAGACCACGCAACTGTACTTCATGCTTGTAAAACTGTAGATAATTTAACGGAAACTGATAAGCAGTTTAGAAAGTATGTTGATGATTTAACGAAGAAACTTACTTTTTAAATTATTAGAATGATCAAAGTGTTAATGGTCTGCCTAGGGAATATTTGTCGTTCACCTTTGGCAGAAGGGATCTTAAAATCAAAAGTTTTTAGTAAAAAAACATATGTTGATTCAGCTGGAACTGCCGCTTATCACAGTGGAGAAAAACCAGATAGGAGATCTATTTCAATTGCGAAGAACTATGGAATTGATATTTCCAGTCAAAAAGCCAGAAAATTTCAAGTAGAGGATTATGATAAATTTGATTTTATTTATGTAATGGATAATTCAAATTATGAAAATGTGATTGCTTTGGCGAGAAATAAGAGTGATGAGGAGAAGGTGAAGCTTATTTTAAATGAAATATTTCCTGGGGAAAATTTAGATGTTCCTGATCCTTATTATGGTGGAGATTCTGGTTTTAAAAATGTGTATAAAATGTTAGACGAAGCATGTGACGTTATCGTTAAAAAAATAAGTTAGTATGGATAGAGAAATTGGAAAATTATATTTAATCCCAACAACCTTAGGTGATAATGAGCCTTTAGAAGTGTTGCCTTTATCTGTTAAAAAGGTGATTGAGGAGCTTGATAGTTTTATTGTTGAAAATGAAAAAACAGCAAGACGATTTATAAAACAAATTACACCCCGAAAATCTCAACCTTCATTAAAAATCTTGAAGTTAGATAAATATGCCGATCAATTAGAGGTGAGAACGTATTTAGATTGTTGTGCAACTGGCGAGTCAGTAGGGTTGTTATCTGAAGCGGGAGTTCCTGCTATAGCTGATCCGGGAGCTGAAATTGTGAAGTTGGCTCATGAAAAAGGTATAAAAGTAGTTCCGTTAGTTGGTCCATCGTCAATAATTTTAGCAATGATGGCTTCTGGGTTTAACGGGCAAAATTTTGCTTTTAATGGGTATTTACCTATTGATAACGCCGAAAGAAAAACTGCTATAAAACAACTGGAAAGATTGTCAAAGGAAAAAAATCAATCTCAAATTTTCATTGAGACCCCATATAGAAATGAAAAAATGTTGACCGATTTAAAAAGTACATTAACGCCAACTGCAAAACTTTGTGTGGCATGTGATATTACCTTGCAGACAGAATATATAAAAACTTTAGAAATTAAGGATTGGAAAAAGGAAAATCCCGATATTCAAAAAAGGCCTACAATTTTTATTATACATAAAGACTAATAAAAAAGCTTCAACATTTGTTGAAGCTTTTTTTAATTTAACCAAAAATTATCCAAATTATAAAACAGGTTTTTTATTTGCTTCAATAAAAGAAGTGTTAAAACCTGAAAACTGTTCAATGTAATGTTGAATGGAAGATCCGTAAGCATCTTTAAATCTATTTTTACCATTACTCCTAAGGTATTTTTTTACATTTCCGGCGCCTGCTAAATGAGCTGCTGCTAATATTCCAGATTCTGTAATGTAAATTCCATTAATATTTTTTCCAACACTTCGTTTAATATCTTTTCTTAAAATCCATTTGTTTAAAGAGCAAAGCGCAATAAAGGCATCCTCTTGTAATTCAGGAGTTTTTAAAAAAAAGTGAGTGTTGTATATTCTAAATCTTTTTAGTGTAGATTTTCCAAATTGATATTTGCCTAAATAGCCTAAAGTATTTACTACATGATATCTTCCTTGAGATTCTTTAAATGCAACAGCTTCTTTGAAGCCATTAAATGAATTCCCTACAAATGGTATGTTAATTGTTTGAGTGAAACTCTCGTTTTCGGGAAGAACAGTGCTAACTGTTTTAGTCAGAAAAAGATTTTTTGTTGTGGTTGTTTCTTCCTTAGAAAAACTTGAAATGGTTATTCCTAAAATAAACAAACCAAAATATACTATTACTTTTCTCATAATTTATAGGTTTAATTACCTTCTAAATTTCAGGGGGCAAATGTACAGTAAATTTTTAAACTGACAACAAATTAGTAATAATAACGTGAAAATTAACAGATTGTTAACAAATGTGTTGTTTTGTTAATAAATGTTAAGGCGTTTTTTGAATAATTTGTGTTTTGTTGATGAATCTTATATGGTGTTTTGATTTTAGTTAGGAAATGTTATCTGTTTACACCTTGTTTGTTGAGCCATTTTTGGTACTTAAAAGCGTTTTTATTGTGTTGCGATAACGTTTTAGCAAACTCATGAGATCCAATAGTTGTAATACTAGCACACATATAGAAGTAGTCATGTTTACTTGGGTTTAACACAGCATCAATAGAAGAAATGTCTGGCATAGCAATTGGGCCTGGTGGTAAACCTCTATTTTTATATGTATTGTAAGGTGAATTTATTTCTAAATCTTTTGTGAGAACTCGTTTGATTAAAGTGTCTTTTCCTAATTGTTTTTTTAGTGCAAAAATAATTGTTGGATCTGCCTGTAATGGCCATTTACCTTGTAGCCTGTTTAGATATAATCCTGCAACCATTGATCTTTCGCTAACTTTTGATGTTTCTTTTTGAACAATGGAGGCTAATGTAATTACTTCGCTTTTGGAAAGATTTAGTTTTTTTGCTTGGGAAATTCGTTTAGCATTCCAAAATCGTGAATATTCCTTATACATTTTTGCTCTAAAAGCTTTTGGAGTGGTGTTCCAGTAAAATTCATATGAATTAGGAATATACATGCTTAAGGCAGTTGCGGTATCAAATCCAGACTTTGAAATAAATGAGGAATCAGTTATAGCATTTAAAATACTTAGTGAATCTGGCTCAATTTGTTCTGCAATTCTTCCTGCTAACTTCTCAAGGGAATCTTGATTGTTGAATGATAATTTTACTGTTGTTTGCTTACCACTTCTTAATAAATTAACTAATTCATTATTGTTAAGACCCTTTGAAATGTGATATTTCCCTGCTTTAATGGTGTTTGGGTAGTTTTTTTTATTTGCAACCCATATAAAAGGCTTTACACGTTTTAAAAATGGACGTATTATATTTTCAACATCGTCAATATTGCTGTTTGTTGGAATGTATAAATAGCCTTGTTTAATGGTATTTGGTTTGTAAATTTTGCTATAAAAATTAAAAGCTGAAAATCCTCCAATTATTATAAGTAAGCCAATAATTGAAATTATAAGTTTTTTATAGTTCATTTGTTTTTTTAATTAGTTGGTATGAAATTTCATCTTTAAAAACGTTGTTTGAAAAGATCCAGTCTTTTTTAACACCAATTTTTTTAAAATTGAATTTTTCAAAAAGTTTTAAGCTGTTCTTGTTATCCGCTGTGATATTGGCAAATATTTGATGTACATTTAAGATAGAAAATGAGTAATCTATTATCATTTCTAAAGCTTCTGCTCCGTAACCTTTTGATTGTTGGTCTGAAATTATGAGAATTCCAATTCCTACTCGATGATGCTGAGGGTTAAAATCAAATAAATCAATCATTCCAACAGGTGTATTGTGAATGTCACAAATTACAAAGCGATATTGCTTTGCTTCATAAATATCTTGATGTGAATTTTCAATATATTTTTTTAGTATATATTTCGAATAGGGGGTTTGAGTGCTGCTTATTTCCCAAAAGGATTCGTTATTTTCAGCTGAAAACAAAAAATCTAAATCTTCTGGTTCAAGTGCACGTAAACTGATATTTTTTCCTAATAAAATTGACATTATATATTGATATTTCCTTCAAAAACTAATTTTGCAGGGCCTTTTAAAAATATGTTTTTATAAGAGATGTCATTCACTATGTCAAAAGAAACCTCTAATTCTCCTCCTAAAACTTTTAATTTAATGGAGTTAGCATCTGTTTTATCAATAAGGTTAGCTGCTATTGCTACGGCGGTTACTCCAGTTCCACAGGCTAAAGTTTCGTCTTCAACTCCACGTTCATAAGTACGAACCTTAAATGAGTTTTCGGATAGTTGTTCTGCAAAATTGACATTTGTTCCCTCAGTAAAGTAAGGAGCTCCATTTCTTATTTCAGCCCCCAACTCTTTTACGTTAATGTCATCAATATTTTCTTTAAAACTAATATGATGAGGTGATCCTGTGTTTAAAAAAACATAGTTGTCATAAACTTCAATGGTGTCTATATCAATCATTTTTAAGCTTACAATTCCATCGTTAACTGTTGCAATATGTAAGCCATCAACAGCTTCAAAAGTAGTTTCTTCAGAAATTAATGAAAGTTGCTTTGCAAAAGCAACAATACATCTACCTCCATTACCACACATGCTTCCTTCATTTCCGTCGGCATTATAGTACACCATGGTAAAATCATGATTATCGGAATTTTCCAATAAAATTAATCCATCAGCTCCAATACCAAATCTTCTATCACATAAATGGTTGATTAGATTTGTATCTGACTTAGGAAATTTTTCATTTCTATTATCAATCATAATAAAATCATTCCCTGTGCCCTGGTATTTGTAAAAGTGTTGTTTCATTATTGCAAATGTAATAAATTAGATGAAGTTTCGACTTAAAAATACAGGCAACTAACAAAATGTTAAAATTGGTTAAAACAGCGTTAACAAACAGTTAAACGCTTATTTTGATTATAATAAAAATGTAATTTTGAGTGTTAATTTATAAAAACAGACAATGATGAAAAAAATAATTAGTGTAGTGTTATTTTCAGCTTTAGGAGGTGCTCTTACCCTAGGAGCTTATAAATTATTTATTGAAAAACCTCAAGTTGTTATTGAAAAAAGTGTGGAAGAAACACCCCAGTCTTTTAATACAAGTTTTGTGAATGGTAAAACTGCATCCTTTGAGAATACCGATTTTACAATTGCTGCAGAAAAAACGGTGAATAGCGTGGTTCATGTTAAAAACACATCGGTAAAAACGGTAAGAGATCCTTATGCCGAATATTTTTATGGTCAAGGAAGTGGCGCTAAAAAATATTCACAAGTGGGAACGGGAAGTGGTGTTATAATTTCTTCTGATGGTTATATTATTACCAATAATCATGTGATTAAAAATGCAACAGATATAGAAGTTACTCTTAATAATAAAAAAGTATATAAAGCAAAGTTGATTGGTGTTGATTCTACGAATGATATTGCATTAATAAAAGTTGACGCTAAAGAATTACCCTATGTTACTTTTGGTGATTCTAACGCTGTTAAGGTTGGAGAATGGGTATTAGCTGTTGGTAACCCTTATAATTTAACTTCTACAGTTACCGCTGGAATTATTAGTGCTAAGGGTAGAGATTTGGAAGGTAATGGTAAAATTACAGATTCATTTCTTCAGACTGATGCTGCTGTAAATCCTGGTAATAGTGGAGGTGCTTTGGTCAATACCAGGGGTGAATTAATTGGTATTAATACAGCTATATCATCAAGAACAGGTTCATTTATAGGCTATTCTTTTGCGGTTCCATCAAATATTGCACAAAAGGTAATTCAAGATTTAATGGAGTTTGGTAATGTGCAAAAAGCAATATTAGGTGTAAAAGGAGGTGAATTAAATAACAGAGTTGCAGAAAATTTGGATGTTGACTTTACCGAAGGATTTTATATTTCTGAAGTGACCGAAGGTTCTGGAGCAAAAAAAGCAGGTTTATTAGAAAATGATATTATTATTAAATTGAATAATGTTAAAATATCTACTTATGCTGATTTAACTGGGTTTATAAGAACAAAAAGACCAAATGATACAGTAATGGTTACTTTTATACGAGATGGTGAAGAGAAAACTGCGAATGTTGTTTTATCAAAGAATGAAATTAGTGTAGTTTCATCCATTGGTTTAGAGTTGAAAAATTTGAGTGAAAAGGAAATGAAGAAATTAAAAATTTCGAATGGAGTAAAAGTTACTGCGATTTCAAATAAGGAATTGTTGTATTATGGAGTTGAAAAAGGCTTTGTAATTGTTGCAATTAATAATGAAGAGGTGAATTCAGTTGATGATGTAACTGAAAAAATAAGTGCTAAAAATAAGGGAGAAGTTTTAAGAATTGAAATGTTGAACTTAAAAGGGGAAAGAGAGCGTTATATTTTTAGATAAATTTTTCGTTATTTTTAAAAAAGTCTCTTCATATTTTGAAGAGACTTTTTTTATGTCAAAACCTTTGCGAAAACGTTTGAAATGGGTACTTTTGCAGGATTAAACAACACAACTAAAAATGTCATTTAACGAACTTTACGAAAAAGAACTCGCTTTTCAAGCCGATAGGAGAAGAGCTACAGTTGAATTTATTAGAATCATTAGTGATTTATGGTATGACAATACCGTAGAATTAATTTTATTCAGAAATCAGTTACTAGATAGAAATGTAAGTGAAATTCTAAATTTATTTGAGTATTCAAGTGATTTTGTTGAAAAACCAATTTCAATTTTTGATGCTGTAAAAATTGCACGTCAATTAAAAGCTCAAAAGTTGCCTCCATCAAAAATTGATATAGGAAAATTAGTTTATGAGTTTTATTTGAATGATAATAAAGATTTGATTAAGAATTTTGTTGATGAAAAATTAAAGGAATCTGAAAAATCTGAAGACATAGAACCTAAGGATGTAGTTCTTTATGGGTTTGGCCGTATTGGTAGATTGTTAGCTCGTGAGTTAATGGCACTTACAGGTAAAGGTAATTTAATGCGTTTACGGGCAATTGTTACCAGAGGAGAAATTACCGAATCTGTATTGGAAAAAAGAGCATCATTACTTAGAAATGATTCTGTTCACGGAGATTTTCATGGTTCAGTAAGAATTGATTATGAAAAGAAGGCTTTAATTATTAATGGAACAACTGTACATATAATTTCTGCAAATACTCCTGAAGAAATAGATTATACTTCTTATGGTATTTTTGATGCCTTAGTAATTGATAATACAGGTGCTTTTAGAGATGAAGAAGCTTTAGGCAGGCATTTGAAAGCCAAAGGAGTTTCTAAAGTTTTATTAACAGCACCAGGTAAAGGAGTTCCAAATATTGTATATGGTGTAAATCATGAAGAGCATGACCCAAATACTGTTGATATATTCTCAGCTGCTTCATGTACTACCAATGCCATTACACCTGTATTGAAAGTTATGGAAGATAATTTTGGAGTTATTAATGGGCATTTAGAAACAATACATGCATATACCAATGATCAAAACTTGGTAGATAATATGCATAAAAAATATAGAAGAGGTAGAGCAGCAGCTTTAAATATGGTAATTACTGAAACCGGTGCTGGAAAAGCAGTTTCTAAAGCTTTACCATCGTTTGAAGGGAAATTAACATCAAGTGCTATTAGAGTACCTGTTCCTAACGGATCTTTAGCAATATTAAATTTAAGATTGGAAAATGCTGCCAGTAAAGAAACAATTAATTCAATAATGAAGAAAAATTGTTTAGAAGGAAAATTGGTAGAACAAATAAGATATTCATTGAGTAATGAATTAGTTTCTTCTGATATTGTTGGTACATCTGCTCCAGCAATTTTTGATAGCCATGCTACTATTGCAAATGGTGATGGTAAAAATGTGCTATTATATGTTTGGTATGATAATGAGTATGGTTATACTCATCAGGTAATTAGACTTGCAAGGTATATTTCACAAGTTAGAAGATTTGCGTATTATTAGTGGTTAATTAATACAATTAAATTAAAAGCCTCAACAAAAATTTTGTTGAGGCTTTTTTATTTTAAAACATAAATAATATTAGATAAATAATATTTGTGTTCCGTCTTGATCGGCTTTGCTATAGAAATCTCCTATTGTAAGAATTCCATCTAAATCATCAATTAAATCTTCTTCTTTTAAATGGAACATGTCAACAGCAAGTTTACATCCCCACATTTTAACACCTGAGGCTGATAAAATTTCTAAAAATTCATCTACTGGAGGCATATCTAGTTTTTCCATTTCTTTTTTCATCATGGTAGTTGCAAAAGCTTCCATTCCTGGTAAACCACCAATCATTGTAGGTATGTGCATTGCAGGATTTCCTACAGTAGCAACTTTTAATTTTTTTAATTTTTTCTTTTGTATTGCTTCCAATCCAAAAAATGTGAAAAATATTTCGGCTTCAATACCTTCCATTCTGGCTCCGTTTGCCATTACAAAAGCAGCATATACATTTTCTATAGTTGCTTTTGATAGAATGAACATCATTTTTTTTACTTTAGTCTGACTCATGATATTAGATTTTAATTTTTAGATACAACTTTTTGGTTTAGGAACACCTGCTATTTTGGTTGATATTTTTAATGGTCCTCCAGGAAATAAAGCGTAAAATTCTTTGATGTCAACAACACCACTTTTTTTAATTCCTCTTACAGATAAAGCTTTTTCAGCTTTAACCTGTTCCTGTATCCAGTTAATTACTTCCCAATGACGATCAGTCATTTCAATTCCTTCATTTTTTGCAACTTCTGTTCCAATTTCTTTATTCCATTGTGAAAAATCTTCTAGTTAACCATCTTCAGTTGTAATTACTTTTATTCCTGCTAATATTGCTTCCATATTATATTGTTTTGTCGTTTAATTTATTTTTTTTCCTTTTGTACTCATATTTCTACCTACGAATGGAATTGGAATTCCTTTTAGTAACATATTCCAATATATCCATCTAAAAGCTAATTTCCCCCAATGGTTTAATACACTTTCTTTTAATAGTTTTAAAGGTCCAATTCCTGCAAATGGAAATGTTCCTTCAACAGGTTCTTGAACATAATTGAAATCAATTAATAATGCTTTGTTGTGACCAGTTTCAATAAAACAATTGGCATGTCCGTCAAATTCTTCTTTTAAAGGTTTACCATTAATATATAGTAAAATATTGTCAGTCAGTGTTTCAGCTTGAAAATGAGCAACAGATCCTGCTTTTGATGCTGGTACATTTGTTGCGTCTCCAATTACAAAAATATTTTCGTTTTCAAGTGATTGAAGTGTGTTGTGATGTGTTGGTACGAAATTTAATTCATCTCCTAAGCCAGAGCGTTCAATCATTTCATCACCCATATTTGTGGGTACCGTTACTAATAAATCAAAATCAACTTCTTGTTCTGCGTAATCAATTATTTTACTATTATCAACTTGCTCAATAGCAAAATCAGTTACTAATTTTATTTTTTTGTCTTCCAATAAGTAACCAAGTGCCTTTGAACAAAAATCTTTTGTAAATGCTCCAGATAAAGGAGTCACATAAGTAATATCTACCTTATCTCTTATTCCTTTTTTAGTGAAGTACGAATCAGCCAAAAAAGCAAATTCTAACGGGGCAACTGGGCATTTTATTGGCATCTCAGTTAAATGAACTACTAATTTTCCGCCTTCCCATTCTCTTAATTTATTTCTTAGAGCTAAAGCACCTTCATAGGTGTAAAAATCATATACAGTTTTGTGCCAATTTTCACCTTTCATACCTTCAACTTCTTCCGGTGCAATTTTTGATCCTGTAGCTATAATTAATATGTCATAGTTTATAGTTTCATCTTCTAATTCAACCTTATTTTCTTTGGCTGATATTTTTTCAATTTTCTTTTGAATATAGTTTACTCCTTTAGGAATAAACTTTTTACCGGTTTTTTTAACCTGATCTTCAGTATAAGTATCAAATGGTAAAAACAAAAAACCAGGTTGGTAATAATGTGTTTTATATTGGTCTACAATGGTAATATTCCATTGGTTTTTATTCAATTTTGATCTAAGATGGTTAGCCATCATTGTTCCTGATGTCCCTGCTCCTAAAATTAATAAGTTTTTCATTATTAGTAGTTTTATTGCTATTTGTTAGAGTTAACCTCTTATAATTGTATTTATTACGAATGTAAAGTTACTATAGTTACATAAGCCGGTTTATGACAAATGTCATTTAAAAATGTAACTCATGTTACAGTAGTTTTATTGTGAGACCTTGATTATTCTAAGAATATTAAGACTCTACATCTCAAAAAATATGATTATTTTAGCACAGAAATTAAAGGATATGACTGAGAATATTACCAAGAAAATTGAGTTACTAAGGGATGAATTGAGAATGCATAATTATAATTATTATGTACTTGATAATGCAACAATTTCTGATTATGAATTTGACTTAAAGTTAAAAGAGTTAGAGAAATTAGAAGCTGAATATCCTCAGTATTTTGATCCAAATTCACCTACTCAAAGAGTTGGTGGAGAGGTTACTAAAAATTTTAATACGGTTACTCATAAAAACAGAATGTATTCTTTGGATAACTCTTATTCTAAAGAGGATTTATTGGATTGGGAAAAGCGAATCAAGAAAATATTGGAAACAGAAGATGTTAGCTATACTTGTGAGCTTAAATATGATGGAGCTTCAATTAATCTTACATATGAAAATGGATTGTTGGTTAGTGCAGTTACAAGAGGAGATGGTTTTCAAGGAGATGATGTTACTGCGAATATTAAAACTATAAAGTCTATTCCCTTAGTATTGAAAGAAAAGTTTGTAGATAATTTTGAAATTAGAGGAGAAATTGTATTGCCTTTAGAAGGGTTTAATAAAATGAATGAAGAGCGTATTGAAGCTGGTGAAGACCCATATAGAAACCCTAGAAATACGGCTAGTGGTAGCTTGAAATTACAAGATAGTTCGGAAGTAGCAAGAAGACCATTAGATTGTTTGTTATATCATATTGTCTCTAATGAGAATCCTTTAAAATCTCACATTGAAACACTTGAAAATGCAAGAAAATTAGGGTTTAAGGTTCCTAAAGCTATTGAAACTTGTAGTACAATTGATGATGTATTTAATTTTATTCAAAAATGGGATTCAATGCGTCATAAATTGCCATATGAAACTGATGGTATTGTTGTAAAAGTAAATTCACTTTCTCAACAAGATGAATTGGGTTTTACGGCAAAAGCACCTCGTTGGGCTATTGCATATAAATTTAAAGCAGAACAGGAAAGCACTGTTTTAGAAGAGATTTCATATCAAGTTGGTAGAACTGGAGCAATAACTCCGGTTGCAAACCTGGAGCCTGTAGAGCTTGCTGGAACAACGGTTAAAAGAGCTTCGTTGCATAATGCTGATCAAATTGAAAAATTGGATATTCGAGTAGGGGATACTGTTTATGTTGAAAAAGGAGGGGAGATTATTCCTAAAATTGTAGGTGTAGACCTGAATTTAAGACCGTTAAATTCTGAGCCTACAAAATATATTACAAATTGTCCTGATTGTGGAACTGAATTAGTGCGAACTGAAGGAGATGCGAAGCATTTCTGTCCTAATGAATATGGTTGCCCAACTCAAATCACAGGTAGAATTCAACATTTTATTAGTAGAAAGGCAATGAATATTGATGGACTTGGGTCTGAAACGGTTGAATTACTATTTAAAGAAGGATTAATTCATAATTATGCTGATTTATTTGAGTTAAAAGAAGAGCAAGTTGTTCCGTTAGAAAGAATGGCGGAAAAATCTGCAAAAAACATGATTTCTGGTATTGAAAAATCTAAAGAAATTCCTTTTGAGAAAGTTTTATTTGCTTTGGGAATTAGATTTGTAGGTGAAACGGTGGCCAAAAAATTAGCAAAGCATTTCAAAACTATTGATAATATATTGAAAGCAACATTTGAAGAACTTATTTCTGTTGAAGAAATTGGAGATAAAATTGCTGAAAGTGTGCTTTTGTTTTCGTCAAATTTGTTGAATATAAACCTAATTGATCGTTTGAAAAGTTATGGAGTTCAATTAGAAATATCTGCAAAGTCTCTTGAAAATAAAACCGAAAAATTACAAGGAAATAGTTTTGTAGTAACGGGGGTATTTACACAGTTTAATAGAAATGATTTGAAAAAATCTATTGAAGATAATGGAGGAAAAGTAGTTGGTTCCATATCTAAAAAAACAAATTATATTATAGCAGGTGATAATATGGGACCTAGTAAACGCACGAAAGCCGAGAGTTTAAATATTCCAATAATTTCTGAATTAGATTATATAAAAATGTTGGATTAAATATTATCAATAATAATTCTATTTCTACGAATTTTTACTTTACCATCATTTTCCAATTGTTTTAGTAAGCGGGAAACAACAACTCTTGAAGTATGGATATCATCAGCGATTTCTTGATGTGTAATAATTAAAGTGTTGCTTTTCATTATTTTAACCTTGTCGGTTAAGTATTTTAACAAACGATCATCCAATTTCATAAATGCCAAACTATCGATAGACTCTACCATTTCAATAAGACGCATATGATAGCTATCAATAATAAAATGACGCCATGATTCATATTTTATTAACCATTCATCAACTTTACTAACTGGTACAAAAATTCCTTCAGTCGGTTTTTCAGCAACACCTCTAAACATACTTTTGCTTCTGTTTATACAGTTAATAAAAGAGATAGCACAAGTGTCTCCTTTTTCTAAAAAATATAAAGCAATTTCTTCACCTCTTTTATCTTCACGAATTATTTTTACAGCTCCATGTAAAATTAGAGGAATATGTGTCATTGCATCTCCAATATCAAGAAGTGTTTCACCAGCATTAATCGTTCTATGAATACCTAAATTAACTATTTCATTTATCAATTCTTTTTCAAAAATCCCTGAATAATAATCATCTAATTTTTCTTTCAAAAACACTTTATCTGTATTCATAATTGTAAATTTTATTTAAAATAGGACAACCTCAAAGGTACAAAAAAAACAAAAGAAAACCCCTAACATTAGTTAGGAGTTTTCTCTCTTCAAATAAAGTAAAACCAATGGTTTAGAATCTAACTTGTAATTGCATTAATAAAGCATCATTATCAATATTGATATGAGTTTCTACGTTAGCTTGATAATTAACCTGTAGACGTGTTTTTGGGTTTATAAAGTAGTTAACACCAAAAGTCATTCTTTCTTGGTAACCAAGATCTTTTAAATCTATATCCTGATCGAAATATTCATATTTAAATAATGGTTGAAACTTTTTGTTTATGTCGTAAGTTGCCATTACGTAAGCACCCTGTCTTTTTTCTCCTAATTCTAAAGGTTCAGCACCACAACCACCACCGGCAGCTCTGTTGTAATCTCCTTCATCATAAATATATTCTCCTTGAAGCGTAAAATCGTTGTATTTAATTAAAGCATCAAAACCATAAGTTGTTCTTTCATCATCTTGGTTATTTGGATAACCATATCTAAAGCTAGCACCAACATTAATAAAGTCTAATAACTGGTATGAAGCACGACCTATAACATCTTTTTTCTTGTTATTGTCGTTTACTCCTAAACCTCTACCATTCATTAGAGCCATAGAATATTTAAATTTAGTTTTATTGGATCCTCCTAATAACATAACACCCATATCTCTTTGTGGTGCTACTAATTGATCAGCAACAATAGCTCTATCAATAGTTGTTAAAGAATGACATGCAGTAGTTACTTCTCTACCAAATGGTTGTTTAAAAGATCCTAAAGATACTTTAGCCCACTCATGTTTGTCATAAGTAATGAAGGCATCTAATAAATAAGCATCTCCACCTCCAATAAAAGCACTAGATTCTAATACTACATAATAAGAGAATGAACGATTTACTCTTCCACGTACACCAAGTCTGGCTCTTTTAAAATTAAAAGTGTTTTCACCTTGGTCTGTAAAGTAAGTATTGTATTGTGGTTGAATGTATCCAAACACAGTCATACTGCTCGTAGAAGGTACTCCTGAAGCAGCAGTGGCTGGTGCATCATCTTCACATCCTTGAGCAAAAGTAGTATTCATTGAAAGAGAAAATACAAATGCAAATACTAAAATTAATTTTGTTTTCATATTATATTGATTTAATTAAAAAGCTCTAAAAAACGGTAATTACTTATTGGTTAACATCATTAATTATTTAAAAAATGTTGTTTTTTAGAGCTTTAGTTTTAATGTTTTATTGATTTAGTTTACTACTGGTAAACCTTTTGTTTTGCTATCTACACTCCATTGGTTTGAACTCCATTGTGAGCTTGAATGGTTTAATCCATTCATTCCAAAAGTTAAACTGTAAGCGTCATACCCTAATACGTTTAAGCATGCAGTTATAACAGCTGAAGTTTGTCCTGTATAACAGTAAGTTACAACCTTAGCAGAAGGGTCTAAGTTTAAATATTCACCATCTGTTAATGTAAGAGGTAAAATTCTTTGTGCTCCAGTTACGTGACCAAAACCTAAATAATCAACTTCACTAAAGTAATTGTTGATAAAGTAATCAGTTGGTGAAGCAACTACAGCTGTATTTGCTACAGTTTTAAATCCTGCAGCAACAACGTCTTCAACTCTTTTCTTTAAGATATCAGCTCCGTTAGTGCTTAAGCTTGAAATTGCAGGTTCTGCAAATACATTAACAGCAGGAGGGTTTGCAAATGACCAGTTGCTACTTTCAATACCAACATTTCCTAATTTACCAGTCCAAGCATCAGTATTAGCAGACCAACCTGTCATACCCCATTTTAAAGCTTGAGCATTTGTATGTCCATACATACGTAATAAAGCAGCAGCATAACAAGCTGTTTGACCAGTGTAACAAACTACTAATATTTGTTTTCCACCTTTGTTAGCAGCTGATGTTAAAATGTCTTTAAAAGCAACATTTACAGCTCCATCGATACGGTTTGCAGCAAAAGCATCAGCATTTCTTATATCCATGATATAATATTTGCTCTTATAAGTAGCAGCATCGTAATCAGCAGCAGCAGGAGCACCAACAACGAATTTCATTCCTGCTTCGTTTTTAATTACTTTGTTTATGTCTAAATGGTTATCAACCATATGTTTTTTTAGTATTGTAAATGCAGGTTCTGCAGTTTCTCCTCCAGTTGATGGATCATCTCCTTTATCACAAGAGGTTAAAAATAAAGTAGGGACTAGAAATAATGCGAATAATAATAATGATATTTTTTTCATGATTTGTTTGTTT